>Ga0114966_10000342_pt1 | contig 45169 bp, 55 predicted proteins | sample M_130207_XF_Meta_FD_87029 | JGI IMG/M metagenome (GOLD analysis project Ga0114966, IMG submission 87029) | Freshwater microbial communities from Lake Montjoie, Canada to study carbon cycling - M_130207_XF_MetaG | ecosystem: Environmental > Aquatic > Freshwater > Lake | place: Lake Montjoie... | reverse complement strand
CGCTATCCGCGAAGCCCAACAAGCCGCCGCCCAGGCCGCTCAGGACTACATCACCAAACACGGTGAAGATTGGTACTGCGGCTTTGCCTGGGTTAACGTCTACGAGAAAGGCTCAACCAAACTGGGCCGCGCATTGATCAAAGCAGGCTTTAAGAAAGCCTACGGTGGCGGCCTGCAATGGTGGAACCCAAGTGGCCACGGTACCCAAAGCATGTCAGTGAAAGAAGCAGGTGCCTATGCGGCTGCAAAGATTCTAAAAGAACGTCTGGGTGTCACAGCATACGCAGGCGGTCGGGCAGATTGAACATAGACAGGGAGGCGACTCCCTGTTACAATAACACTTTTAAACAGAAAGGCATACTATGGCAACCAAAGCATCTATGAAACCCAGCAAGGCAACTAACCTGCTTGAGTTTGACGCAGACGCTATCAAGCGCAGTGAACAGGCAGTGGCTAAAGAAACAGACCAAGAGATCCTCCAACGACTAGGCGAACGTTTTGAGATCCTCGACGAGATGACCAAGGCAGTGCGCCAAGGCGACATCCGTGCTATGATCGTCAGTGGCCCTCCGGGCGTGGGCAAGAGCTACGGTGTTGAAGCTCAACTGCAAAAGGCAGACCTGTTCAATACGCTGGCAGAGAAGAAGCCCAAGTTTGAGATCGTCAAAGGTGCTATGAGTGCCTTGGGTCTCTACGCTAAACTATATGAGTTCAGCGGCGAAGGTAACGTGGTTGTGTTCGACGACTGCGACAGTATCCTTATGGAAGACCTCAGCTTGAACATCCTTAAAGGTGCATTGGACAGCTCCACTCGTCGCTTCATTGCTTGGAACACTGACAGCCGCCTGTTACGTAGTGAAGGCATTCCAGATCGCTTTGAGTTCAAAGGTGCTGCCATATTCATCACCAACATCAAGTTCGAACACGTAAAGAGCAAACGTCTGCGTGATCACTTAGATGCCTTAGAGTCACGTTGCCACTACATTGACCTGCAAATGGACACAAACCGTGAGAAGATCCTGCGTATCAAACAGGTCATCCAACAAGGTAAGATGCTGGAACGCTTCGACTTTGAAGAGTGCCAGAAGGACGAGCTCATTGAGTTCGTAGAAGCTAATCAACTCAAGTTACGTGAGCTCAGCTTGCGTATGGTGCTCAAGCTGGCAGACCTGCGTCGAGGTTTCCCTAACAACTGGCAAGCGATGGCCAAGACTACATGTATGAAACGACTATGAACGAAACACTACAACGAGCAGCCATCGCACTAACACTGGGCTTGGCCCTGTATGCCATGGGCCATAACATAGACAGCTGGGAGTTCTGGGCAGTAATGGCCATGCTTTGGACCAGCAACTACCTAACCTACAGAGACGGTGTAGAGTCTGGTGTGGCCACTGCTGTAGAGATGTGGGTGGACATGACTGAAGAACAGCGCAAGGACATGATCGAACTGGTAATCAAAACACGGGCAGAAGACTAATGACTACATGCACATACATAGGCTCGGGCCCACGCTGTACACATCCTGCACTAGAGTCTAAGAGCTACTGTAGTGATCACTACGCTGTAGTCTACAAGGTAGGCAGCGGTAAGCAGCGTAAGAAGGATACCCTACAGGCGCAGCGTACACGCTTGGTCCAGCAACTGTTCTACGAAGCCATGGAGCAGTTGGAAGCAGAAGGCTTTGATGTCTATGGTGAATCAGAATTGATCCAACATGAAGAGATCAAGGAGTTTGATGAATAGGCCGGTGGGGTGGTCCCCCCTGGGGGGCCGGCCGGGGGGTGGGGGGCTTGTAAAAAGTTTGGCAGCACACAAGCAAGCAGCAAGCATTCCGCAAAAAGTTCAAAATTTCTAGGTCGAGTTAGACTAGATCACCAGGGGCCGAGATCTCTGGACCTATTAAAAATTGCGCTACAGTTTTTTTAGGGCTAGTATAGAAATTCTGGGCACATATAAGAAATAGTTATTTTATGCTTAGAATCCATTTTACTAAAATTTTTGCTTCGTCTGGGTTTACTTACTATTAGCTGGCATGGGCATTGTTCCCCAAACTCCACCACCCCCTGCCATAATTTTTTTACTCAATCTATCTTCAGCAAGCGTATCGTTTTTATATTTTGCAGCAACATCTTTATATGCTGGTCCAACCAGTTTAGAATCAATTGCGTGACAAGCCAAGCAATTTTTACTTTGCGCCAGTGTTTTAGGATCAACTGCATATACAGTAGTAGTCAAAGACATGATTAGTATTGCTGATGTTATTAACTTTTTCATAAAATACTCCTTAGTTGCATTAGTATATATTAAAAAAGGTTGCCGAAGCAACCTTTTTGGTGGTTTCTGTTACGAGGTATTTCCTACCCTAAGCGGCGTTTAGGCTGCTAATGCGTACTGTTCGTCGTTTGCGTTTACGTTTTTTTAGTTTTAACATCTACTCTGATGTGCCGTCCACTCTGTTACTTGTTGCCCTGTCGAAACTATGCAGGCCCATTATAAACATACTGTTTGGAACTTTTATTATGAGTATTGTTTGCTCATTCACCAGTAGACAATATGTTTATGGTGGACCTGGGGGGATTCGCACCCCCGTCCAGAACACTTTTCTCTTTGCTTCATACAGCAATAACTTCTATTTATCACCAAGTTTTCTTAGCAATCCAATGTTGTAGCTCTTGTACTCGCCAAGCCAGTCCCCAAGGCAATGTGAAAAATATCTTGTTACCATTAGGAGTGTACATAGTTTTGCCATCATTATCAACACCCATCAATCCTATAAACATATCATCTCCTCTAACTCAATGTCTCACAGCAAACATACTGCTGATCATTGCTCTTACTAAAACTAAATCACTTTCACATGTGACCACTATAGGCTCATCAAGATCTTCATCATCTTCCCAAGCTGCTTGTGGAAACTGTAAAAAAGTAAAGATGGTTCTGAAGGTCACAGTCCTACCTTGTGTGTAGGCCATTTCTATCACGTCCACTATGGAATTTACTACCTGTTGAGTTTTAAAATTTAGTGGAGTCATCACAGTATATATTTATTTAGATAACACGTCAACACCCATCAATCCTATAAACATATGCGATCCTTTTAATCGTTGTTAGATGATATTGTAATCACCATGGCAATAACACCTGCCAAACAGGCAAATAGTATCCATGACTGGACCAGCACACTGACAAACACAGCCAATGCCCACATTAATGCCAATGAGCGTGTACGTTGTTCAGGGGTTTCCATGGGCACATCATGTCTAGGCGCATATTGCGTTTGATTTCCGCCATTCAGTGCTGCCATCTTTTCTTGATGTTCAGTACACCAAGGGCATTGACCGTTATGGAATAGTCTAGGCGGTCTAAAGTACGCTCTACCGCAAGTTGGGCATTGTAGGGTGTCAGTCATAGTATACATAGTATATTATCTTGGATTAGTACTAATAGCAGTAGTTTATTAACGATTAAAATATTTTTTGCGCCAGTCGCTGCGCTCTTCTATATAGGGTGCCGGGCAATTACTTCTTTCGTTTAACAGCTTTTTTAGCGGCTCGTTTAGCCATGGCATTCAAGCTACGTGGTTTAGGTGGTTTCTTACCTTTAAGGATTTGACTTACTCTACGTGGGCTGGGCATATTTGACTCCTGGATAAATGATATTGTTAATAAAAGTCGTCCGTTTGATTAAGTTGTTTTAGAACTTCTGTAATAGATTCACTGACTTCCCAAGTACCGTGGGGTGGACAAAATATAAAAGTTACCGCATCTAAACTTCCATCATCTCTAGGCACCGTGGCATTATGCACTGTGACTATCAGATCTTTACGGATACAAATTGTGTTGCCTTTGTGCGCCAGGCTGGCGTTGGTTAATTTTAAGTACATAAGTTATTATAACTTGAGTTAACAAATTAATCTACCAGTTTGGCAAATAATTTTTATTAACCACTAATTATTGACATTTTGTATAAGTATGTATATAATTTTAAAAAGTATATTTTATGCTACATCGAATAAAAGACGCCTCTGATCCGTTAGTTCAATTAATAAGAGACGATCCTGTTCGTCCTGACATACCCATATCTTTTAGATTAGGTGATAACAGTAGCATATATGTATTGCTCAGTGATGATGAATATGCGTTACCATTAGCGGTAGTATGTGTATGTCACAAGGATCAAGTTCCGAAATCTGTAGAAGAACTAATGGCAGAAAATGCATCTAATAAAAATGTTGCTGTATTTTACACCATTTGGAGTTATAAGCCAGGTGCGGGGCGTAAACTTATCAGTGAAGCATGTAAGTACATTCGTAGTAGCAATACGGACATCAAAAAATATGTCACATTAAGTCCGCCCACTGAAATGGCCAAGATCTTTCATCTACGCAATGGAGCACAAGTTCTCAATATAAATAATGATACTGTAAACTACAGTTATGACTAATGTGACCTAATGCTGCTCTACATTCTAGTATATTCGGAAGAATATTGTAATGAATTTGATGTACTAGATTGTGCTCGCATATACCAACAAGCGTTCGGGGGACAACTATATTTGGTGGAGTTACCAGATAAATCTAAACGCTCCAAGAAGAAAACAACATAGTTTTACCTGATTTAATAATAAATAGTCATTATAACTCAGGAAATCATAATGGCTATTCAAATTATCAATACTGGCTCAACAGCAAATGCAGGAGATGGCGATAGCCTACGGACAGCTTTTAATAAAGTTAATGCCAATTTTGCATATTTAGGCAGCTCTAGTGGTTCAGGTTCCCGAGGTTATACAGGTAGTACCGGTACACAAGGCGTTATTGGATTTACAGGTTCAAGAAGCACTGCTACTGGATATACCGGTTCAGCAAGTACGGCACGTGATGGTGGAGCCGCAAGTGGAATGGCTGCGGCTGGATTCAGACCCACATACTACAACCCAACAACTGGTGAGTTTGTCTACGCCAGCTCATAAGTTTTAATCAATAAAAAAAGTCCATGGACTTAACCATGGACTTCATTAAACTTTTTCAAAGCTAGCTGCCTAGCTAACCATAATCTAAATACTATGTGATCACTTAGATCTTCATCTTGAAGATCACATTTGTCATCACATAGTATTAGAGTCGGGCGACGATATGCAACCTGAAAATCAATGTCATCATATCCATCATCGTCGCTGTCGTCTAGTTCGGAAGGATTACTTCTTAGCTGGTTCAACAGCCTTTGTTGTGGCCGAGGTAGCAGGTGCTTCACTTTTGACAGGCGTCACTTCTGCCTTCTTGTGATCAGCCTTTTTATGTTCAACTTTCTTTTCTACCTTTTTTGCAGGTGTTGCAGGTGCAGCAGCAGGTGTTGCAGCAGCAGTGGCAGCAGCAGCAGTGGCAGCAGCAGGTGCAGCAGTCTTAGCAGGTTCAGTAGCGAAAGCAGCGGTTGCTACCAAAGTAGCGATAAGAGTAGCAATTGTTTTCATTTGAAGTTTCCTTTTAAAGTTAATGAAATTTATGCTTGACATTATCAATCTTTTTACATGGTCCAGATCGTCTTTCATCACAATTAGATAATCTCCAATCATAACTAGTGGGCAAATACTGTTCCAAAAACGGTTCGGTTTTATCCTCTACCGGTTTATCGTAGTCAGGTTGTTTTTTGTCTTGCATATATATATAACGCGGCAGCAGACAGTTTAGTTGACAAGTATTTTATTAATTTTTCCCAAAGCTACATAACTATCATGTTGCTCATTTAAAGACAAGATTGATATATTGAAATACTGAAACATTTGCAAAATGAGTTGACTATCAAACACATGTTGATGTAAACAACGATTTTCAATATTTTTCAAAGAACGGTTAACAAAGTTCAAAAACGTGCCGGCTGCTGGATCCATAGGTAGATCATGTAATTTCAATATTTCTTCCAAATGGGTAAGATCCGAGTCATCAACATTATTATTCAAATCTTCAAGCAAATGATTAAATGTAGTAATCGGACGATTGTGATCAAAGTTGCTTTCTTTTTTTGGTAATACTAAAAATAAAGAACCGCCAGGTTTGAGAACACGTATCCATTCTTGAATTGCTTTAAATGGATTGGCCACATGCTCTAAGTTGTGCGATGATAATACTAAGTCATAACTATTATCAGCAATTGGATGTAGGTCAGTGGCTTCGCAAATATAAAGATCACCACTCTTACCTTCTCCATAATGGAATTGGCCTTGACCGACATTTTGATGTTGTTGCCAAACTGTATTAGCACTAAAATTTACACCGTCTAATGAATTAATGGATTGATAGATTTCGTGCAGTCCCCAACTAGGTCCACCGATCTCTATGGCTTTCATCCCACGGAAATATTCTTGATATGTCATATAACCTATATTTACAATGTCGATTAATGACTAACTAGAAATATGATTATTTTATACTCAATTCCTGATCATGCAAGTTACCTATTAAATGCATGAGTTTTTCTACTATTTTGCTGTTACGCAGGGTCTTATATACCAGGTTAGGAACCCCTAGTTCTCCGGTCTGTTTTAGACCTAATTTGCGGTAATCTCGTAGCATTTTCATTACTTTTCTAGCAATTTCGAGGTCGTTTTCCTTCAGTGTGTGACCTATGACTACTGACCATATTTTGCTCATACGTAGTACTTCGTCGGTATCAATTTCTTCTGTTTGCTTTACGGGTTTAGTTTTCCAATTGTGAGTACCGATACTGTAACTTGCACTAACTGCCGGGTGATCCAAATCTTCTACATACAATTCTACAGGTATTCCGTGTATAGTAATATCATATTGTTTTTTATATAACAAACGTTTAGCATCAAACAATTCAGCCGCTTCACGATCACATTGTACTGTTTTAAAATCTATAATAATATGTAGATCCAAATCGCTATGTTTTGTATAGTAAAAACTAACTTGCCCACCAGTTATTACTAGATCACCCACTTTAATAGGAACACCGATATATTCAATAAAATCTTTGGCAATTTTTATCAAAGCATTATTGACTTCGGGTTTTAGCTTATCTCCGTTCCATATTAACGGATTAAGGGTGTCGTGTGATTCGACGCCAAGATTAAATTCTGGAAGATGCATCAAGATATTTATCAGTTAGTATATCTTAAGCAAAGCTCGTTAGCATATAGTTCCGTTTTTACAAGATTAGTTTGTTTAGACGCTAGGTCTAATAATGATAACAATGACACATCTTTTGTTGAATTAAGTTCTGCTTGTTTAGCTTGATTAATTAACATATTAATTTGTAAAGAATCATCTCTTCTTGACAACAAATCTTTACTAGCGTTATGACGTTTTGCCAATTTACTAGCAGCACATATTGCATCTCGAGCCAATAAATCATAACGAGTGGGTTTAAATTTTTGTATACCACCAATCAAGGGCGGTAATCTATCTCCTAATATTCCTCGAGATAATGCACGCCTCATAGGAGAATGCGCTATGTAAATTGATCCGTCTGGACCAACACTAGATACTGACATAGTTTCTTCTCTACCTTCAGAAAACCATCTTAATTTTCCAGTTTCTCGATCAAGCAGCCCCATACCAAATTTTGTCATAATACCGGCCTTGCCTAATTTTCTACCAGCAGCAATTCCTATCAGAATACCATTAGCTGTGATAGTTGCAGAAATTCCATTAAGATTATCAAATCCTGGATATGCGTCAAGGGTTGCTTTCCAAACTATACTTGCTGAATTGTCATTATTATGTAATTTTAATATATGTTCTCTATTCACTACATACATCTCGTTACCATCTGCCGCTACTGCAATAGATGCTGCTACTTGCGTACCGACATTAATACGCCATACTTCTTTAAGACTCGGATCGAGAGCAATAACATTTCCCGTATCATCTGATATTACTATTAATTTACTATCGGCCGATACAGTGGGAGTTGCGCCCGATCCTCCTGAAAAATAAAAATGATTAGTTATTTGTAAAGTTTTTTCTTTAGTAAGAGTTAATCGATATATAGCGCCATTATTTGATATATCGTCAACTTTCCCATCGTTCTCGTCCGGTGCAGTAGCAGCAATAATGATACTATCATCCTTGGGATCTACAGCAAAATAGTTAGCAACTTTTACATTATTTCCAAATATTATATCTAGAAATGTATTAAATAAATTGTCAATTTTAAATTGTTTTAAAAGTTCTGCATTTGCTTGGTTGGCTAAAAATTTAGGAATACGTAATTCTGTTTTAGCAGCAGGTGATCCTGGTAATTGAAATGGCGGTGTTAAAGATTTTCCGGTGTGTCTATCTAAAATAATAACTTTTCCATCAATACTTACCGTAACTAATGCATCGGCATTAGGTAGATAATTCATTCCCCACATATGCATTTGCCAAGTTGAGCCAGCGGGCGGCAAGCCTATATTAGTAGGTACGCTCCATATTATACTTCCATCAGTACGTAATGCCATAGCAGTAGTATATGTAATATGATATATTATTTGTTGTCCTGAATGAGCAGGATCATTAAGTATTAACGGGGCACCACTGCCAAATCCTTTTCCAGAAATTGCCCAGCGGCGTTTTCCTGTTATACTATCTAATGATACAAGTGATATATTCTCAGTAGTAACAGTTGGTGTAAAATATAAATTACCAGAATTGTCAAATGTTGGACCTTCGGCAATAAATGCATCTGTTTCTGAAATCCAATCTGGTTCAAAAGTAGGAGCGATTGCCGTCCATACTTCGTCACTATTAGAAGTAGATACATGCATGGTATGGAATGCATCAGGCAAGGGTATTATAGATGAGGTTTGTAATGATGCACTACGATCACCAGTCGGAGACCACTGGGATACTTCCGGGACCGTAAATTCTCGAGCAATAGGAGTTGCTACTAACCAGGTCCAAAATGTAAAACAACAAATTATAATTATCAGTAGAATTTTAAGAAAGCGCATATTAAGTATGTATATAACCAGATATTTATCATGCATATTTAATTTGAAATAACTATTAGTTAAATATAACTATGATTGAACAAAACTATCGGGGGTATCTGCTTGCATCTCATCCTAAACGGATAGATCCGTACCTTCGAAGAAGCACAGTATTAATCATGGAACACGGTCCAGCAGGTGCTATCGGGTTGCAGATTAACAAAAACTATAGTAATCTTACCCTAAAAAGTGTAATGGAAAACATAGGGCTATCCTTGCCAAATTCACAAGATTATCCATTATATAACGGCGGCCCTATACATACAAATAGGATTCATGTAGTGCATACACTTGATTGGTACAGCCCTACAACTGTTAAATTAAATGATAAAATTGGTGTTAGTAAAGACATAAGCATACTAACTGCACTAGCTAACGACGACGGCCCTGAACATTTTAGGACCATAGCAGGTTATACTAAATGGTTACCAGGACACCTAGATGGTGAGATTGTAGGAGAAGATCCTTGGTCCATTAATCATACGTGGACATTTATACCATCGGATATTAATACATTATTTGGTCTTGACGATATTGATCAATGGCACCGAGTAATTTCAGAAAGTGGAAGATTACAAGTCTCCCACTGGTTTTAATCGCGCTCGCTATTTAAACCAGCAAGTATAGTTCTAATATCCCCTACCTTAGAACCCTTGTTAAATTTGTTAATACCTATTCCTTGGGTAGGATCTACGTCTGTAATTTCTCCAGTTTCTGGATCAGTAGTAGTTGATACTGTGCTAGTTCTCTTTAACCCATTGTATATACTATTTGATTTATTGCTTTGTTGACTCAGGCTTGATTCTTGTTCATCTTCTCCTAGGTCAGTAATACGTAGTGTTTCTAGATTAAATTCTAATTCAACTTTTTGTCCAACTCCAGAACTCGAACGTGTCTTCATAAACTGAATTTGATAACGTCCACGTTCCTTCATTGCTCTACTCGTAAAGATACCGATTACATTATCCGCGGTCATAATCTTACTCAATCCGCCCGAGATATGGCTGTGATCAAACTCAATTTCTTCAACTGCACTACGATTTAACTGACTAGCAGTTACAGTAATACATTGTGTTTCCATGGCTAAGTTTCTAATCTCTTCTGATACATACTTGTCTTTAACAAACAAATCACTTGGACTAACTTTAACACTTAGTGGCATCATCAAATCTAAATAGTCGATAAGAAGTACATCAGGTTTACATCCTTTTTTTACTTGATACTCTTTTAAATAAGCACGAATGTCATTACAATTCTTGCCTGATGGCATATACTTAACTTGTAAATGACCTGATCTCTTACCAAGAACTTTAACTTTTAATTCTACATCATCGATATTTTTAAATATTTCTCTAGTACCAATTCCTGTAGTCATGGAATCTAAACGCATCGCAACTAAACCTTCACTCAACTCAAATGTCAGATATAAAACATTTAGTCCCGCTAATGCCCAGTTTACACCCAAGTTTGCTAAGAACAAACTCTTGCCACCGCCTGAACCTGCACAGAATATATTCAACTCGCCTCTATTAAATCCACCATACAACTTTCTATCGATGCTAGGCCAGCCTGTACTAATTTGCCCATTACCGTCTTTGAGTTTAGTTAGACGTGCTCTCGGATCTTCAAAGTAATCTGTACCCATATCTTTGTTTAACGATATTTGTATAGCATCTTTGATCAGTTTCTCTACTGGACCGTAGTCACCTTTTTCTAACAAGTCTGCGCTATCTAAAATTGCTCTCTCAAGACCTTTATGTCGACTAAAATTTTCAAATTCATCCATTAGCCAATCATAGTTTTCTTTAGGCAATGCTACTGGTTGCAAGTCTATACCCACACTAGCATTAACAATACTGGCCTCTGGCATGACTTTATATTCATCAACATACTTATTAATGAAGTCAGCAGTATCTCTAAGACGTTGATCAAAATTAAGAGGATCAAAAATATTCTGGCAACGTGCAAATGTTTCGCCGTTGCTCATAAACATTTCTAGATATAGTTTTTGTATATCATAATTATAATTTGGTTTAGTCATAAAGTGCTTCTAATTTTTTCTTTAGTAGTTGTATTTTTATCTCGTTTTCTTCTCGATAACGCAATATTGTGAATAGAGTATATATCCTTCCATACTTTGCCACTGCATCTGCTACATCTTTAACATCATTCCATGGGGGTAAACTAACTGCCCAATTATGCTTTATAGCTGCTTGTATTAGCTTCAACCCAGCCTTATCCCTGTCAGGTACAACTATCACCTGTTTGCCCAGAGCGTTAATTCTAGCGCATTGGGTTTCGTTGGGCTCGTTATGCATGATTGCAACACCATCTATACCTATGGCATCAAACTGTCCTTCAACTACTATTATATATTCTCTGTCATTTTTTTGACGGTCTATATTGAATACATATCCTGGTTGGGCATCTGTAAGATACTTGGGTTTGCCTTCAGTGATCTTTCTACCAGTATATCCAACTATCTTTCCATCTTGATAGAAAGGTATAAGCAATCGATCCTTATATCCAGGAGCAGGAGTCCACATCCAATCATACCAATCTAAATCCATGCCTCTGCCGACAAGGTATTCAAATACTCGAACCATGTCTTCTTCAGCACCCGGCTTCCAAACTACTTGTGCCCAATCTTTGAGCAGCATGGAGCCTTCTGGGAGTTCACGTTCTTCTAAAGTAAAACTAATTGATTTTTTAGCAACAGGCTGATCATCTTTGAGTTTAAGTGCTATCAATCCAAGTTTAGAGATCTCAGTTTCTGACAAGCCCAACCATTTAAATAAACTTTTAGTATTCTTGGTTAGTAAATGTCCAGGTGCCCAACCTGCTTTAAAATTACAATTGAAACAGTGATATGTCCAGCCGCCTTTGGCTGTTAATAATATTCCGCCACGTTGACGTGTATCTTTACTATTACCAGTATGGATGCAACAGGGCGCATTGAAGCTAGACCAACCACTAGGAGTAGCTTTTCTTTTTGGAGGCAGTAGTGCTAACAGGGCATCCTGTATTTCATTCATGCACTATTTTAGCTTCTATATAAGATTTTGTCAAGAATTCCGGCTGTAGGGATATGTTTAATCCGCACATAGGAATACACACCGCTGAAGTTTTGGTATTTGATTCCAGATTGTCCAGTGTATGTTAAGGTCGCAATTGTACTATAATTTCCATTTGGTCCTGGATTATTATCTAATGTGCTTTGAATATAAATTGTTCCAGAATATCCTGTTAGATATAGTTGCATTGTATGTAATGCATCATTGCCATTGTATTCTGGATTTGCATATAAATTACCGCTATAGTATTCATAATTACCTGTACTAGGATTAATTATTCCATTAAATGTAGTAACTAATACACTATCTTTAAGAACTGGGTTTAAATCATTGTTAAGATGAATTGTTCCTGCCATACCGTAATATGTGTTAGTATATGCAGGAGTATAACTATTATCTTCATTATCCAAAACTCTAACTCCGTATTGATAACTAGTTCTATCCAAATCTAAAGTATCGCTTTCATTAAGAGTTAACAATGCTAATCCCTTAGTAGAAGTAGATCCGTTGTCAAGTACATCTAAATTTTTATTAATAATCAATCGTTGATTAATAGCATCAAACATACTGAATACAAATGTTTGTGTATTTGATATCCTAATTTTCTTCTGATCGCTATTCTTAAATTGAATTTGGATTTGATTTTTAATGCCTTTTTGTATTTTTAAATCTCGTTGATACATTATTCGGTTAACTCCTACTATATTGGCATCCATATCTAATATAATGTCGATTGTATTTGGATATAAATAGATTGGTAAATTCTGCATAAGGTATTTATTTTAATTACAATGAAAGATCAATTTCAAGAAAAGTTCCCGTTTATTTCCTGCGTAAAGTCTAATGAAAAAGAATATGTAGGCATTATTATCAATTTTGATAATGTTATTGCCAGTATATACGACATATCAATGATGATAGATGAGCAGGAGAAAGTAGTATTCTTAGAATTAGGGGAAATATGGTGGTGGGAAAGTAATCGTAGAATTCCTATCAATATTTTTCTTAAATCAGAAATGCAACTCTTTAAACCATTTATTAAAACATTTAATGCTAAAGAAGCATCATTGATGTTTGGACCTGCGGTTAATTTAAGTGAAATTGCAGAAAAAAGAGTTAAACGCAGATCAATCCAACTAGTAAGATCTGTTAAGAGTATCCGTAACTGAACTTTTCACAGATCAGATTTAATTGAACTATAATAACACTAGCATAGGAGATAGCATGAGCCTTTTTAAAGAAATAGGAATCTTCAGTTTTAGTCCATATTTCATCTTTGATAGACTGAAATCCGTTGGCCTTGCACATTGGGATGAGATGTTTTTTCCCAGGTCTGATCATAGCAAGGACCATGGCTAGTTCAATAATACTTGTTGGTTTTAATTCTCTAAGCAAGTTGTGATATCCGTTGATGTGGAACAATTGATCACATATATCTTTCTCATATAGTAAATCCCACAGTGGTTCGATATTAAGCAATTCTGTTAAATGTTTTTCATTCTTAACGTCTTTATATGCTGTAACATTAAGAAAATCTATTTTAAAATAGCCCCTATCCTCAGCAGATTTATAATCAATACTAGCAGTACCAGTTAACGGATTATATGGAATAGAGTGACAATATACACCTGTATTATGTTTTTTAAAAGTTCCATTATCATCAATCATAGCGGGAATATGTTTGATTATGTCAAGCACATTTTTTCTATCAGGAAAGTCTATATCTATGTCCATTATATTTGTTCAACCTTTACACCCGATGCTTCAAGAAACGTAATGCCACTAGTATCCCGATAAGACTCGCGATATAGAACGTGCCTAATACCGCTTTGGTATATAAGTTTGGCACACTCCATACATGGAGCGTGGGTAATAAACATAGTAGCATCCATACCGCTATTTGTACTTTTGGCCAATTTCGCAATAGCATTTGATTCAGCATGTAATACCTCTTGTTTAGTTTTTAGTTTATAACGACGAGTAGTTTCAAAACTTTCATTATCGTTCGCGCCTACTACAGTTTCTTCAAATGGCCACTGTTCGTAAATCTCTTCGGGATCGAGCCAACCGCCAGCACTACCACCCATGTATTCTTTGTTCTCGCAATTGTTATCCCAACCTGCAGGAGTCCCATTATATCCATAACTGATCACACTATCATCCTTGACAATGACCGCACCTACCTGTAATCGTTGGGCATGGCTAAGTTGGGCAGTACGAGTAGCCCAGTCCATGTACAGGTCAATAAATTTTTGTTTCATAATACAGGTGTAAATCTTTCTAAGAAACTTTCCACATAGCAACTATATTCTTGATCACTAGATTCTAGTCTATAATGAACCCACATATGCCCGTTTAATTCAATTGTATGTAATACAACAAATGTTTCGGTAATAGTAGCCCACCTACTTCCTTCTTTTGGTATTTTCATAATTCGCCGCTCTCTGCTAATTTCAACATTAGACTATAATGTTCGTAGGCTTTTTTCACTGCTGGATATTTGTTCTTAATATACTTCTCACGTTCTTTCAATTCAGTCATATGTTCAAACATTCTGTAATGACCGCGCTCATGTAAGTTATTATAAACTTCTGCTTCAAAGTCTGCAATACGTTCTAACTCACTCTCTGAAATTTCCACTGTTAGTAATCTTTCAGTTTCAAAGTTCATAGCATTCATTGCTGTTAATTCGTTATAGTCAGCAGGGTTGTTAAAATATTTCACATGCATACGTGTCATTTTATAGGCACGTTTGTTATCATCAATGACCTGCATATGATGATAGTTTACAAACTTTTGAACATTTTCTTGACTCATTTTATACCCGCTTCTTTTAGTATTTCATTTACTAACAACACATCAGCGGGAGATTCTTTAAATTTTTTCAACCAGAATTTAATATCAAACGCTGGAGATATCATAGCTAATTGCTCATCATTCATCTTACTAACCATATCTTTACCCGAGGACGAATTTAGTATTACCCAAGAACTAACTCTACCATTTAACATATCGTATACTGCTTTATTCAAACTAACCTGTGAAAAGTATTGTGCAAATTCTATATTATGCTCATCACCCCATTCCATCATGGTTTGTAATGTACGTTGTACAGCACTTTCAACAGGTTCTACTTTTAATGTTTCAAACAGATATTGATCATACAATTCATCTCGGCACCAATGGTCTAACTTAACACCGCTCTTAATTACAAAATCAATAAACTTAGTTGGATATAACGGATTTACATTGTTGATAAAACTTCCGAACTTTACAAACGCATTATAATAACTACTATCTGCAAAATCATTATAACTTTTATTTTTCTTAGCATTCTGTGTCAGTTGCCAAAACCGATTAAATGCCATGAAGCCTGCTTGTACACGTTTCTCATCTTTTTGTAAGGCACGCCGTTTCCTTTCGCACATATGGGCTACAAGAGTCTTCTCTTGCATAAAACTCTTTTTGCAATGCACACAATTATACGGCTGATTTACCAATGCTATCACTCGTATTCTTTCCTTTGCTTCTTATCAAATCCCATACCATCTAACAATTCATCTTTTTCATCATCAGTCATTAGTCTAGCCAATAGCTTAACATCTTCAATTTTATAACTAGGGTGCAGCTCTGCTAATAACTTTTCAATTTTATTAAATTCTTTTTTAAGTGCAGGTAGATATGGGTGATACGTTTTGACTCCGGCACCGACTGCTGCGTATAGTTGCCATAACAATTTTTCGTTATCTTTACCTAGACTAAAGTAGTTTTTATTTACTAATTCATTAGTACGTTCTATAAACCATTCTTGCAAATCGCTATCATTAGAGTCAACATTACTAACATAGCGCATTAGGATATATGGACTGAATTCTTTTAATTCTAGTGTGGAGAGATTATCATAAAAGTCGTAATTTTTATTATCAACCGCAGCTAGCAATCGAGATAAATCAAGTTCTCGTTTCTTTTTAGGTTTAGCTTTTTTTGCGGTTGCCATATCGTTCTTCGTAATCTTTTGTTAGGTAATATGTTATTTTAACACGATCAATAGCTTCTTGTAAAGTGGGATTGAGTTTAGCGGCTCGGTGTATATTACCCCAGAGCTGACTTTCTCTTATTTGGTCTCTTATTGAGATATTCTCTTTAACCAAATAGCGGTCAATGGAATCAGCCTGACGGACATATATAGTCTCACCCTTGTCTGGGCTTTCAAATATTTGAGCCATTTACCAACACCTTGTATAATCTACCAATTCACTTTGACGACTAACTTCTTTGACAAAATATGCACAGGTAGGTTTAGGGCCTGTCTCTAATGGTGTGCATAGTAATTGTCCAGGTTTCATCTTTGGAAAATACCATTTAACATCTTGATATATATCGACTATATCGATTTCATGAAACTCGGGTCTAAATCCAGATATTGGATTAAAACAAAATGTTCTAAACCCTCTATCATTGAGACTGGTTAACGGAAGCACTTCCATTTCTGGTCCTTCTGGGTCTCCTACAATTGTACACCAATCCAATGGCATGGTAAGATCATATGGTCCAATCTTTAATACTGCTGCTGGGCCAGTGAAGCTTTCTAAAAAGATTAAAGGGATAAAAAAATAATCCGGATTTTTATTATCGCTATTATCTAATACGGAAAATCTCAAATCTTCATCTACCTCCTCGGGTAAATCATTTAGGAAGAATGTTTTGTTTTCTAGGGTTAGTATTTGCATTTTAATATTTTACTTTTTGTATTGTGAAGTCATATTTGGCTTCTTTATAAAACCGTTTTCGTTCAGTTAAATGTCGTTTAGCATATTTAGATGCTGCTGTTATATCCCAGATTTGGACGAAGTCCTTGTCGTCAGCTTTTCTAATACCTCGCCCAATGCTTTGTATAACTCTGACAAAGCTCTTTCCGGGCTCCAAAAGAACCAGATTAAAAATCCTAGGGATATTAATACCCACAGCGGCCACACCAAAAGTCGCCACAATAATCTTGTTATCAGCTGTCTTAATCTCATCATACTCTTCTTTCCTGTCTTTAGTTTTAACTTCACCCGATACAAATACCGCCTCTGGTATTTGTTCGATAATAAATTTACCCGAGTCAATTCTATTAACCAAGACCAAGGTGTTTCCTGATGTTGCAATATTGCGAATCATGTTGCTGATATAGGTCATCCTAGTACTATCAGTAACAAGATACTTTAATTCTTCTGCATAACTTCCAAACTCTTTCCACTCTGCTGTTTGTACAACATTTACATGGCAATTACTTAGTACACCTTTTTCCTGCAATTCATGTGCAGAGATATGATGAATAACATCACCTAAACTTGCTCGCAATGCTTGATATTCGTGTTCTGCTTTTGGAATAGTTCCAGTTAGTCCCCATCGAATGGGCGCATTTGATAAGTTATGAGTTAGCAATTTCTTCAATACATCAGCCTTAGCCATATGTACTTCGTCAACTATAACAGTACTAACCCCGTCGAGAAATTCAGCTAATGACAATAATTCATCATTGTCATGTGATTTCTTATCTAAGATATTTAAACTTTGCCAAGTACATATAGTGTGCGTTTTATTAAGATCTTTTCTATCTCCATAATATACACCTACATCAAGTTTACAATTAATAAAATCTTCTTCAGTTTGTTCTACTAAACTTTTATTAGGAACAATAGTTATTGTTCTGCCATACTTTTCACATATTTTTGATAGGGTAGCAGTGATAATAGTTTTACCTGCACCAGTAGCAACTTCTTGTAGACATTGCGGATTCTTTAAGAAATTATTAACAACATCACATTGATAATCACGCATACGGATAGGTTTTCCCTCCATAATGTGCCCTTTGGGCCAGCATAGATCTCCCCAAAACTCTTCAGTAATTTCTGGAAATTCTAATGGCGGGCTAGTTCTCTGATCGTCTACTTCAATATAATAGTTTTTACTTTCTAAATATTCTAACACAGGATTAAGCATACTAAGATATGTAGTTCCACCTAAACCAAAGAAACTGATACCGCCATCCCATCGGCCCAATTTATAACTAGGTCTAAAACGAGCAGTGGGATCTTCATATTTAAATTTTTTGACCAGCGCCTTACGTGTGTCAAGATCTAAATTTTCAATCTTAACATTCACTTCATCTTTAATGACAATTTTACAGGAGGCCAATCTTATTCACCTTTTTTGAGTTAATGTTAATAACATTATAGTGCCATTGTATTAAATTTCTAATAGAATGATGTATATTATAAAAATTAAAGTTCACAATAGAATTAAAATGAATTTTCTTTTCAACTATAGGTTTAGGAATTTTACCACTAACAAATACTGCTTTTGTGTCAGCATGGATAGGCGAGTTTAATTTATTTTCTTTAATAAACTCGTTAAATTTTTCACCAGTTTCTTTGGGCAATCTAAACATTACACTAATATTTTCACTAGCAACATTATTAGCTTTTAAAAAGTTTAATGAAATTTCTAATTTTTCTAATTCGGTTCCGCCGGGTATTACAAATAAAGTAGGCGTCATGTTTATTAAAATATCATTCAATGAATGTAGCGATTCTTCTTCTAGTTCAATTGATTCCATAGGATCAGTTTGTAAAAACTTTTTAGTAATATCACTAGCGGATTGCCATTCTGCTGTATTTGCTATACGTTCATCCCAAGTAAATATTCCTACTTTTCTTGCATAGCACAACGTTTCTATAACACCAAAACTAGTAGGTTGTTTAATAATGGGCGAAACATTTAAAAATTTTAAAGTATTTTCTTCAGATATTACCAGAGGTATATATCTATCTATATTATTTTTAATATCTATAATTTGAGTTTGATATTCTTTAAATTCTTCATCGACTATGAAATTATCTTCAACAGCTATTGTATTTAAAAAAGATAATGCTTGTTCAGTCAGTGCAAACTCCCAAACTTTTTCATTGGGTTCCCAAGTTGCATAATTAAAATTATTCTTTTCTTTTCTAATTTTGTTTACTATAGTTTCATTGAATGGAAATTTAACTTTAATCATTTTACCATATGTTTCATGAGCAACAATGCTTATACTTTTAGTATGGTTGATAGTTCTAAGTTGAGTTCTAAATTTAGGATTATCTAAAAATGATGTTACATCTCGACGTGATATTATATTTAATTTTGCTAATTGTTTTTTTAAAATCTTAACAGAAAGGGCTCCTTGTTTATCACTTAACCCTAATCCGTTACATATTTGATTTGAAAAACTTGATATCAATTTTGAATCATAAGAATTCATAGTCGAAATGTGCGGACTAGTAAACAATGCAAGAATTAGATCTTCAATATACATAATATTATTATAACATCAAACTAAAAGGAGAGCAAGTCTCCTTTTATTTTAAAGAACAATGTCTTCTAACCCGGCTGCTCGAAGCTTAATGATATTACTCAATTGCCATTGTTTAATATCTAAGCCTTTGACAATGCCCAGCCATTGATTACGCAGTAATGCAAACTCGTTGATAATCTTTTCCATATCGACTACATCTGCCTCGCCTTCTACATATTTTTCAACATCTCTACTGCTAAGAGCACGTTGATAATTTTCCAAATATTTCTTAAAAGTTTTGGAACGTAAGCGGCGCAGTTCGATGTTTAGATATTCTAAAATACCTTCAATTTCTTGAAGTTGATTAAATCGATGAGCAACAAGACCAGGCAAAGCAGCAGAGGATTTTTCCACGTTGCCGTGGATTTTGACCTCTGTCCTTGCTTCTTCTAATTCAAGGTAATAATAATCAATACAACCTGGCAAGTGAGCAATATCTTTGCTTACTTTGCTGTACCATTTCACAATTATTCCTCGTCTTCGTAATAATCATCTTCTGCATCAAGCTCATCAATTTCATTGAATTCATCAAGAATCAATTTGATAGCCGAGTCAAGATGCGGATCAAATCCCATCACTGACTCTAACACTTCAACGGATACATCCTGACCAACTAAAAAATCAACGTAATGATTTGCTGCGGTTTCACGATTCTTCTCAGGCATATAATCCTTAAAAGTATCCCATACACCAATAATTAAATCTTCTTCCATTTTATGCTTCCTCTGTTTCTACTGCCTCTGTAGGCATAATAATAGTATCATCCCATTCGGCCATGATCACAGTTAACCCATCTTTGTCATTACTGTTCCATGCTTTACGGAATTGTTTAATAATCTCACCATCTTTAGTTGTATAAACAAGGCTATTGCCTTCTTTCTTCAACTTGCCCTTGGCTTCAAACAAATCAACTAAACCACTAAATGGACTCATACCAGTTGTATAAGGAATTTCAACTTGCACACTTTCAAAAGGCTTAGCGTAACGAGTTTTCATTATCTTACATGCGGCACGAATACCATTAACTGTAGTAGTCTTATTACCATCTTCGTCAGTTTTAAGTTTGAGTTTCTTCATTGCAACAACAATACTAGATGCGTAAACAAACCCTTGTCCACCTGAAATCTTATCATCTGGATCAAACATGTCTTGACTTGCGTATGTGTGATTAGTAGCAACTAATCCTACATTCCATGAGCCGAACATATTTACACAATTTCGAACAAGACTAGTAAGTGCTTTAGGTTTACGGCCCATATCACCCTTCATCTCGCCTGCTTCAAATTGATTTACATCAGTAGGAGTTAACAACATACCTAAACTATCAATAACAAAAAGAATCTTTGGACGTGACTCTTCAGGCATCGTTTTATATTCTTTCATGAATTCAGAGATAGTTTTAGCCACATCGTCAATCATAGCCATATTAAGTTTTAACAACTTATCATCACTAGTATCAACACCTAAATCTTTAAGCCATTTTTCGTCAAGTGCATTTTCGCTATCAACTAGGATAACATAAATGCCTTGTTCTTGTGCATGGCGAATAATGTTGCCAGAGCAAATATAACTCTTTCCAGCGCCACTTTCACCTGCAAATACTGTAACTTTACCCAAAGGAACCCCTTTAAAAAAGTCCCCCGAGATAAGATAGTTAAGAGCGTAGTTACCGGTTGAGATCCAATCGGTAGGGTCGTTAAACCCAATTCCTAAACCATCAATACTTTTAGTGATTGATTTACGGAACTTCGATATATCGAAGGATTTTCCCATAATCTATCCCCTTAGTCTTTCTGACGATTGCGAATCATTGCAATGATATCGGCTGCTCTGCTAGATGCTTCACCACCAGTGCTTTCTGCTTTTGGAGCAGGTTGTGCAAAAGTAGGAATATCTTCTTCACTAATACCGGCTGCTGGTGCAGGTACTGACTTTGCAGGTGCTGCCGAAGTATCTGCATCACGACCACCAAATCCAGCTGGCTTAAAGTATTGACTCCATCGAGCAGGATCATATGCCTCACCATCAACGCTAGCTTCAAACATTTCTTTGATAGCTTTTAGCTCTGCTTCGCCCGGCTTCTTAGGAAGGAAGTCTTTTAGATTAAACAAACCATGTTGTTTAATAGCTGCATTTTCTACTTCGCTCAATGCACGTTCACGACGTGACCAAGTGCTAGTAGAGTAATCAGCATAACCACCTTTGCTTGTTTTAGCAATCTTGAAATCCAAACCACGAACAAAGTCAGTGGGCATTTCTTCAATTTCACTATCCATCAAAGCGTTCTTAACAATGTTAAAAATTTGACTACCGATAATAAATCGACGAATTGGGTTCTCAGGTGTCTTGCCTTCTTCTTGATATTTGCTATCAACAACAAATCCTTGGAACAAGTAAGATTTCTTTTTCCAGTACTTACGGCCCATTTCTTCCAAAGATTTATCTTTGAACCATGGACGCACTTCTGTCAATACTGGACATGTTTCGCCCCACATTTCCATACAAGGAACTTGTACAGTAATAGGTTTGGAATTTGTTTCACCTTTAATACCGGCGAAAGGCAATTTAATCATTGCACGTTCAATCCAGAAAAAAGTATTGCTCGAATCACCATCGGGCAGGAAACGAACCGTTGCGGTTTGTCCTTCTGCGATATTCCAATGAGGGTAAATTGCGTTGTCTCCGCCGGATGCGCCTCCGCCGTTTTGTTGAGATGATGCTTGAAGTTTTGCGCGAATTTCTGCTAAAGTTGCCATAATGTTTTGCCTTTATAAAATGTATTATGCCGCTTTCTTAAAGCCAACTGACTAAAAGAAAAACTGTGCATAGCGTTAACTATACACAGTTTTATTTATCATCGCAACCTCAATGGCTGCTTATTTTTGCCAATTATTTTTTACCAATTCCTGCTAGCCTTAAAATATCAGCCATTTCTGGTAAAGGTCCTTTTGGTCCAGTATTCATTCGATACTGGCTTGATCCCTTCATTGTGTCCATACGGCTTTTTGTTAGTGTGCCTTTTTTACCGGCCCTATCTGTTTTGTATATATCGTCTGGGCCCGCTACATTTCTATTTGCAAGTGTATCGTGTGTGGGTGCTTTGCCGTTATTATAATTCCGTTGTGTTGTTATAGTTCCAAGGGCGTCCATAGCATCACCGATAGAATTAAAAGTATTGTTGATACTATTTCCACCGTACTCGCCCGCTTTATCGTTAAATTCTATTTTAATTTTACCAGTTTTTAAATCTTGTAAAACTGTACCATCGGCATAATATTCATCTTCTTGATCATCAAATTTGTATTTTTTTAAGTTAGGGTTATTTGAATCAACTTCATACCAACCGTTTAGATTACCAATTGCTTGACTAAAATCTCCTTCGCCTTCGCCCATTTTGGCTGCGTGTGCATCTAAACCTTTCTGAGTTGTTCTACTTTGATTTCGTTCGTTATCTAAATCTTGAGTAGTTAATGGTGCCTTACCTTGTTCTTTACGTTTCCATGCCGGTACTTCGCTGGGCTTTGGACCATCTTCATTTTGTCCCATACCTTCTACTTTTTGTTTAATATTGCCTACTAGTTCCATCATTCTTGCTAATCCATCGTCTTGGTGACCGTTAGCAACTTTGCCATGCTTTTGATGCCATTGCTGTGTTAATTTTTCCATGAATGTTCTTGCCATTTCGCCTGCTTGCTTGCCAGCTTTCTCGCCAAACTTTTCACTAATTTGTTTTTCTACATCAATAACAATACCCTCTTCTCCACGAAATGGGCCCACGGATTCATTAGATGCATTATAAAAACTTTTAACAATCTTAGCTACTTCTTGTACCATACTGCCCTTACTACCTTCTGCTACTGGTTGTTCAGGTGCAGCCGGTGCAGCCGGAGGTGCAGCCGGAGGTGCAGCCGGAGGTGCTTCGTCTCCCTCCATACCTAATGCTGCTAACAATGCTGGATTATTTTCTGTTGCCCATGCTTGAAATAATTGAAGAGGAGTTGCTCGAATTTCTTCATCTCTGCCTTGTTCGTCGTGTAATGATGTTTTAAATTCATCAAAATTTGGTAATTCTTCTAGACCTAAATCAGGATTACTAAAGAATGCATCTGCTGCTGTGGAATCTAATTCTGGTCCTTGCTCGCCTTGTGGTAATGCTTCAATTGCTGCTTTTAAATTATTAAGTTGGTCAGGTGTAAGTGTGCCTTTTTCTGTTGCGTCGGCCCATTCTTCAAAAGCGTTGATACTTTCTGCTGGAGACATTCCACGTTGTGCCAATGCTCGAGCAGAGTCCATGCCTGTACGATTTGGATTGTTTGGTTTGCTAAAATTAGATTTTTCATCTGGTTCAAATGGTGGATCGTTTTTAGCAGGTAAGTTTTGAGCAGCTCTAGGGCCTCCTGCGGCTTTTAAACGGTCAAGAGCAGTGGCTTCTTCCATACTTTGGCTTGCATCCCATTGGTCGTAGACTGTTTCATATGAATTATATAAATTATTTGCATCAGACTCATCAAGATTATAAATGTCATATAATTCTTCAGGATCCATATCAGGAATATTAGATATAAAGTCCATGGTCTTTTCAACTGAATTATTGAATCTATTGTTTCTAATTCCGTATTTTGCTATATTAAGCCAGGCTGTTTTGATAGGATCGCCATAGTGACCAACTTTTGCCCAGTTGCCTACTTCTCGTAGACCTAATTCAATTGGTGGATTTTCACCAGCCATTTTTTCATTATATGCGGCTAATCTTGCAACATCATCTTCGTGTGAGCCTTCTACAACACTTTTTTCTGCTACATAATCTTCAAGGTCAACGGTATTAGCCTCACGCATGATGCTATGTAGTAGTGGAAAGAATCCAGCTAATTCTTCTTGGAAATTTGTTTGTGTAAATTTGTTTTTATAATCTTCTAATGTTACTGCATCAAGGACCATTTCGTCTGTTGGTGGCTCCATGCCTGAATTATCGAAATCCTCTTTCCATGCTTGGTAATGATGACGTTTTCCTATTGCTGCTATTTTTGCTTTAAGTTCGTTCATGTGGCCTATGGCTCGTTCTGCAATTCCGTGTGCATCGTCGTGCAAGGAACTACGTTGTATATGTCGTTGGAATTCGCCTAATTGTGAAATATTCTCACTCATTTTAATAATTGCTTTGCCTGCTGGATCATGTGGAACACCGCCGTGATCAATATGTTGTGCCATTGCAAATGCACCTGCTGTATGTATAAATGGATACTTGAAACGTTCGCCGTCCCTATTTTGAATAAAAATTGCTTTAATGTTTTTAGTTTGGCTTCGAGCACCCGGATATGTTTCTGCTACTTTGTTTACATGACGTACAACAACTTCTGTCTTGCCTTGTACAGCACGGCTAGTTTTGCTAGAACTCTTATGGTTCCATCGTGATTCTTGCAGGCCCTGCTGTGTTCTATCTTGTAACATTGATAGGAGTTTTTCGGCAACTCTTTCTGGATAATCTTCATATTCTCTACCTAAATCATATTGTAGTTCATCAAATTCTTTTTGGATATAACGTCCAACAGGATGTGTCATGGTATCTCCAGCATCTACAATTTTTAAAATTTTGTCACTATCAAATTCTGGACTGTTGACTACTTTTCCAACTTTTTGCAATAATGCATCATTATCAACACTAGGACTCATTCTTGATATCAAACGATCACGTGGGGTATTTGTCATCTCACGGCCTGGGTTTTCCGCCACACCTTGCACTTCTTCTTTAGTAGTTGTATCTTTAGCCAACCCCATTGCAGCAGCGTATCCAGGAATTTTCATCATTCTTTTTAATCTTTCTGGATCTTTTGCAGTTTGTGCGGCCGCTGCGGCTAATCTTTCTTGGCGAGCCTTGAAATCTTTTTCGGACTCTGAATTGTCTTCTTTTTTAATTTTTTTAGTTTCGTTCATTGTCTGTTCATCACTCGTTACACCTTGTTGTTTTTGTTTTTCTTTTTCTGCTTTGAGTTTTGCATAGTATGCCAATAACTTGTCATCAGTCTTGGCTTGGCCGCTTCCTTCAGTTTTCTTTCTAGGTTCGTATTTGATATTAGAAATGGCTGCTAATTGTTCTGGATCCACATTACGTTGATTACTGTATTGCATTCTATTAAGTCTGTCGCGCATCATGTCAAATGTTTTTCTAGTATCCTCGTCATCGTCTTTGCGGCGCTGTGTATCATATTCATCACGATTCATTCTTTGTTGGGATGCGTGGTCGGCTTCGCGGTCATATCGATTTTGACCAATATTAGTACCGTCAGCATTGCTGCGGCCCATAAAGTCGGCGTGCATTTTATCTAATTTCTCATTATGACGGCGTTTGCGTTCTAAACGATCGGCATTTCTTTCTTCCGGGCTATCAGTAAAACCTTGACTTTGAACACGCTGACGGAATTTGTTTAAAGGATCATTTTCGTTAATAGCGCCTGCTTGTCTATTGTTTTTAGTTTTTTTATTTTCGTTCATATCTGGTTCTTCCTTAGGGCCTTGTGTTGCGGCCAAATGTTGAAAATCATTTTTGTCGAGATGAGTTTTTGCAATATCTCTTGTGTCAAATCTTAGCAATCTTCTCATTGAAAATAGTCGCATTTCTTTAAGAAAACTGTACCACATTTTTCTAGCAAGGTCATCTTGATTTTCAGTAATGCCCTGACTGTAGTAAACTTTTAAACTTCCTGCATCATTTAAACTAATGCTAACTCTTCCTAGATTAACACCTTCATTAATAAAGTCAAAATCAAAGAATCTTGCTTCTGCTGGGTCAATAGTAACCGCACCTGTTTCGTCGCCCATTTCTAAATTCTGAAAACGGCTGCGTACTTTGTCAAATAAATCTTGAGATATTAGTTGTATGGCTTTCATATAAGTTATTTATTAGTAATTTGAAATATAGATTGGCATGGGCATAAGGAATTCATCTTCGCGTTCTTCACGCATTTTATCATAAATTGCAGGATCCCATTCTTGCAGCACTAACGCCATACGTATAGCTAATAACATGCCACTAACTAGATCGTCATGTGCGCCTACTTTTGCTTCAAAACTAGTACCTTTTGCAATGAATGTTTTAAGTTCGCTGATCAAAGGTTTAGAATGTATACGCATTCTGTCACTTTCTACCATGTGCTTTAGTTTGGCACATGCGTTAATTTTGCTAGAGTTAGTAGTATTAAACCCCTTGCGGAAACGTCGAACATGTCCTTTTTTAATTGGTTCACTTAAAAATAATCCAGGAATGCTTTCTTCCCCAATCTCCTCAATAGATACTAGTGCTGCTTCACCTATTGTATTATTTTCAACGCTGTAATATATACTAGATTGTACTCCCTTTGCTGCACATTCATCGTTAATAAAATTACATAAATCTCGTAAAATTCTTACTTGTCCTTGTATAGTAGTTAGATTATGCTGCCATTCTGCAACTTGTTCCATATTTGGAATTTCAATAATTTGTATAGCAGCAGGGTCGCCACCTGTACCTAGGCTAGGATCTAGTGCTACTAGATATGTATTCATTGGATTAACTTTCTTATACCAACGTGTTTGTCCCATTCGTACTTTAGGTTCATCACCTGTCATCGCGGCCAGCGTGATACTATTAATCAATGTTTCATCAAATATTAAGAATTCACAATCATGCTCACGTCTGAAACGTTCTTCTCCAATACGGCTACGTTCAGTATTTGCCCATTTTTCATCTCTCTCCGGATGCTCGCTCCAGTATGCTCTAAATGGAAAGAATCCGTTTTTACCTACATCAGAGTCATTGCCAAATTCATCAAATTTATAATTAGCTTCTTTCCAAATTTGTGCAAATTGATCTTCATCACTATTAGGGGTACTTGTGATAATAGCTTTACCACCTGTGGCTAGTGTAGGTGAAATACTGGTCCAGAATTCAGTGGCAATATTTGGTTCAACGAATGCAAACTCGTCTGCGTATAATAGTGACAATGACATACCACGACCTGTTGTTGGTGTAGTAGTTTGTGCCACTATACGACTACCATTATCAAATTCTATACTTTGTTTATTATAACTAGTTACTCCGCATCTAACATGATTAGGACATAGTTCGTATGCATATCGAATACGTTGCATAATTTCTTGAGCACCAGTATATTTGTGTGCTGCTACAAGAATAGTACTGTCAGGTATAAACATGGCAAACCATAGCAAATATCCTGCTGCTGTAGTTGTCTTTCCTGTTTGGCGTGGCAATAGATTTACATTAAATCTATGATTATGATAACTGTCAATTAGTCTACGTTGGTAATTAAACGCTACATACTTTAACTTACCCTTGACAGGATGTTGAATAAAGAAAAAATTGTCAAGGAAGTAATGCGGACCGGTAGTGCTATCTGTGCATTTTAACAAATCTTCAATATCTTTCTCAGTATACTTTTGTGTAATATGAGCAGTTTTTACTAATTTGTTATCAAGGGTTTTGTTTGCCATACTGTTATTTAATGAAAAAAATAGCCCCCGAAGAGGCTATTTGGATCTAAGTTTGATTAATTATTTTCAGAAATAAACTTCTTGTAATCAGCCATTAGTCTATCTTCTGTAGAGAATGCTTTTGGCATATCGCCATCCAGTCTGTCTCCGACACCTGGACGCCCGGCTTGATTTTGATTTTGATTACCTCGATTAAGCATCGCATCTTTGGACATAGGAGGAGTGTGCTTAGGGTCATTCCCACTGTTATTGTACATTCGTTCTTCGTCAGTTTCTTCTTCATCGCCAATATCGTGATCACCTGCATCGTGATCATTATTATTCATTGGATTTAATTTGTCAATCATAGAACGCATATCAGTTGTCGCATCACCGGGTTCGTCAACTGGCTCTAGGGCCAATACTTCGCCGTCCTGTGGCTCGTCACCCATCGGCTCTTCTTGACCATATTGTTTAACACCTGCTAGTTGCATAATAGTAGCCAGCATGTTGCTAAGTTCTTCACCGCTACCTGCTGTCATATTGATACTTGCTGGCATTAGAGGACGCTCTGGCATGCCGCCCATTATACCCATTTCAGGCATGATACCACATTCTTCTACTTGTTGATTTTCTCTAAGAGTAGGGCTGCGACTATCTAGTTCAGCTAACCGTTTCATTACGTCAATCATTTGCATATTATTTTTTCCTTCTTATATCTGGGCCATTAAATTTTAAAAGGCTTGTTGTATTTGCTTCGGTGTCAGTATTAAATTTAGCAGCACCTTCAGTGGCAGTAGGGATTACTTCGCCACGTTCTTTTCTTTGTAATTTAAGAATATCATTTAGTTCTTTAACAAATCCTGTATTGTATTTGTCACCATAATAATCTTCAAATTGAGGACTACCTGCTTCAGCATATGTAGGATCATCTAATAATGCACCAGTACGAGGATTTGCTTCAATATGTTGATATTCTTCGCTAGGTTCATTCGGACTACGAACTACTAAATTTTGTTTGTTTACACCTAATTCAGCTGATAGATATTCAGTTAACTCAAACTGTGTTGTTGGATAATCTAAAGTAACTTCGTAAATACTAACTTCACAATTTTTTACTTGCGGAAAATCTAAAGGTACTAGTTGAATAGGAGTCGTTGACTTTTTTACGTTAACAACTTCATTGGCAATAGTATATCGCCCTAAAAGTTGCTTCATCGAATTTTCTTTATCAGCACCAAAATCTCCGGCAATTTTAATACGGAAATCGTACTTTTTTACAGATTCGGTTAGATGTTGTTTAAATGATTTCATAGTCTATTATTTATCCATATTTTTTAATTTTTGTAGGATACTATTTCGATCTGTTAGAATATATCCTTCTCCGTCAATAGTTCCACCGTCACCGTTAGGATTATGCTTTTTATCTATACCTAGCTTTTTAATTTGCAGGTCAATCATCTTTAATTTTTTATCAATTTTATTAGTTTTTGCAGTAATAGCAGCATTCATCATTTGTGCTGCTACTTCAAACATACGCGAGCCGTACCTTGCTTCAACACTCATACCCAAATCCATTAAATCATCATAGGCTTTTTCTGCTTTATTTGCAAGTGAGTCTAACTCAGTATCAGCCATATCACCTAATCCAACTACTCTCGGCAATGCTGCTGAAATTTTGTCAAGTTCTTCAAGTTTGTCTTGTAAATTAATTGTAGGAACCGGCGTGGCATCTACAGGTTCCGCATTGATTATTTCTTCGGTAGATTCTAAGTTTAGTAAATCTTCTAATTTTTTTGTCATAATCTTACTTATTCCGTTTTCCAGGATTATGGAAAATATCTCCCTCGTTAATAACTCTAAATTTAAGACCTTTTTGACCACACCAGCGAGCCGCTGCTAACCACTTAGCTTGATTTTTAACAAATTGGGCTTGATTATATGGATTTTTACCTACATGTTCTTTTAATGTTTGATTAGCGGGTTTTATTTCTATTACTTCAACATGTGTTTTCATAGTTTTATCAATATAAGAAATTAAAAAATCTGGAACATAAACTGTAGGTTTACCAGTTAATGGATCTCGATATGGTATTTTTATACTTTCACTGGCCCATTGTTGTATTGACGGGTTATTATCGCAGAACATCATAAAAGTATATTCCCACGAACTTCTATATCTAGGCGATCCGTGTCCTATATATTTTTCAGGGTTCTTTACGTTATAAATCCCCTGACTAAATTTTAAACTCATAACGGAATTATATTTCTAGAAATTTCAGGATTAATATTTTGAGTTTGTGCGTATCCAAGATTACTAGTCTTAAATCTATTATAATTTAAAATCTCAGACACTAACCCTGATAACTGAACATCGTCTAATCCTTTTAATGTGTCTAAAATCTGCATAGGGTTATATCCATCGGACTTGGCTTGACGAATAATAGTAACGGCAATTGATTCAGCTGCAACTTCACCAAAAGACCTATGTGTAAAATAACCTTTCATTGCTGCTAACACTGAAGAATTTATTTCAAGTGGTAATGAATAATATGCATCAAATGCTTGTACAGTTTTTTCTTTAACACTGTCAACTGGTAAGTTTGAATAATTTTGGTTCATTTTTACTTTCTTTTGGTAAATGCAACTTCTGCTGGAACTGCTATAATTTTTCCTTCAGCACTAACATTAAGTTCTTTAAAAACATTAATTCCAACACCGCCAGGTGATGCAAATAAACCCGGCGATGCTTCAGCACTAGGGCTAGATGCATATTTGCCAGCAGCAGTTTTAGCATCTTCACTTAATGGACCACCACTGATATTATATGCTCCTGCTTTGGGTCTAGCAATTCCAGTAACGTTGGCATTATTTTTAGCAAGTACAGATACAATATCTGCTGAAGGTTTTTGATTTTGATTATTTGATCCTGAATTAAATCTGGCATCAATTCCGGTATTGCCAGCACCTCCTGATAATAATTGTTTTAATTGTTGATCTTTTGCTCTTTTATCAAATCCTGTATTATTTTTTGATGCGCTATTAAATACTCTTGCAGAGCCAGGAGTATCAAATCCTGTTTCGGCTTTAACGTACACAGTACTATTTTGGTCATTCCCACCAATAACAAGTGGACTAGGCGTTTTGTCGTAAAAGGTTTCATTAAATCCCTGTGCTGCCGGATTGTCTCGTATTACACCATATTTATACATTACACTTTCATATGCTAGTGTCATTTTATTTGTTTGAATTTTATTACCTTCTGCTTGATTTAATGAATCATGTTGCCATTCTGAAATTTTAGGATTTACTAGAGTAATTTGTGTATAATCTTGTTGGTGTAATGTATATATGTCCACTGAATTAAAGAAAGGAACACCAGCACCTGAATTATATATTCCATAAATATTATCTGCTTCACCGTATTTTGTATTTCCAAATGATCCCTGTTCTGCCTGGGCCTCATCTGCAAAGTGATAATCGTAATAATTCATCCATAATTTATTAATTATATCAAGATTATCATCATGGAATTCAACATTAACTGGATTATATGTAATTTTAGTTGACACTACTGTTTTTCTATTGTATTGATTTAGTGTTTCATTAGCAATTGTAAACTTTGGAAGATCTATTTTTTTAACTAACAACCCTACATCACGTGTTCTTTTTTCTTTCCATTCGCCGTTTGGGATTGCAGCAGGATTCATATTAAAAACTACATAATATAAAAATCCAACTTTGGGGGCATAGCCGTAATTGTTTTCTACATATAATCGACTCGCATGTCGATAATCCCTTAAAAGAGTTGGCTTTTTTAACGTTAAATAATTGCTGAATGGAATTCCCATATTAATATTTAGTCAAATAAAAAGCTCAGGGTTAAAGCTGAGCTTTTTTATTAAGTTAATTAACTATTAACCTGTAGTTAGACCTTGGGCGCCATATGGACGTACAATTCTACCTATGTCTAGACCAATTCCGCTGGCTGCGCCGCCTGGGCCTTCTAATTGAATTGCGTTATCGTATGTAATAGTTAATGCAATATCCATAGGATTAGTTGCATCGGCATAATCACCACCTTGATATGTTGCTTGTTTGATATAGCATCCTAAGAATTCAAAGCTCTCAAGTGTAACTGGTTGATATGCGCCGTTTCCACCATCAAGAATTTCAACTCTCATTCTAAATTTATAATCGATACCAGCTGCTGCACCACTTTGTTCAAAGAAGTCAAATTGTTTCTGCATCTGTTCGCCGATTTTTTTACTTACTATACCACTAGCATCATCACGTACTGTTAGTTTTGCATCTGCAAAATTATGTTTACCTAAAATTTTAACTGTACTGTTATAAGCAGACAATTTAATTTCTTCGAATGTAACATCAGGACGAGTAACATTCATAACTTGTTTTGTTAATTCTGTACTCGGTGTGCCGCCTACTCCAAAACTATCTAAAGTAACTCTAAAGCGAAACTTTAATTTTGGCATTAACAGACCCTGGGTGCCTGAAAATTGGCTTCCAGCGATCGGTACTGTAAATCTACTTAAACTTGCGATTGGCATATAAATGCTCCTTATTCTTTATTATTTATCTATTAATTCAATCCTGCAATTTCACCAGTATTTTTCAAGCGTAGTGGAATATATATAAATTCAACAGCTTTTACTGGTTCGATAGCAATGTCAAGATATAACTCATTACGATCAATTCTTGCAGGAGTATTGTTAGTTTCATCACAGACTACAACATAGTCATACAATGCACGTTGGCCTACCAACTCAAGCATTAGGCTTTCTGCTGCTGCTTTAATTTCTCTACGTGTTTGCACATCATTTGGTTCAAACAAGTATGGTCTTGAAAGAACATCTAATTGTTTACGTAGATAGCAAACTAGTCTTGCAACATTTACTCTATCCAATGAACTTGCATTTTTAGCACGAGTACGTTGACCGTATGCTACAATACCTACACCATTTAATGTTGCAATTGGATTAATTGAAACATCCGGATCTTGCAATACATCACGCAATGCTTGATGTAATGCAGCAGGTTTAAATTCACCTTCATTTGTAATATAACCAACTGAAGTAGCATTATCTACTCCACCACGACGTGTTCCTGCTGGAGCAAACCACGGATAACTCTTTGCATCGCTATTCATAATAGTACGCAACATCATATGGCTTGGTGGTACAACAATTTTATTACCTGTATTGTCACTAGTGTATCCACTTGGATAATACATAGCCATATATTCATCATGAGTAACTGCACCAACATCATTATTATCTAATGCTTGATTAGTGTTTAATCCCCACTCTCTCAATGCTGTTCCGTTTGGTTGTAATCTAAAAGGTGTATCGCCTACTACAAATGCAGTAATACCTCTATCAGTATTAAGTGCTACCATATTAGCAATAGCTTCTGGGTAACCAGGGCAAGCCATTAGGTTAAATCCTAGTGTATCAGTGTCGCGTATTGCATTATTAGCATCAATTAATGATTGCAAGGAATTAACTACTTGTGCTCGTTCTCCTGCTCTACCAAATTGTGGGCTACCATCAGCTGATACAGGATACTGAGCAACCCAACGATCTGTATAATAGTTAGTTGTAGATGCATTGCTTTGTCTACGGTTTGGTTGATTTGTATCAATGTAACCCTGAACATATTTCTTAATATTAAACCCACTACGACGAGTATTCCATAAACGCATACCTTTTGGATATAACGCAGGATCTGGGGCGTCTGGATCTAAGTAAGTACTTGCCAGTAACTGTTTAATTGTGCCAGTTGGCGCAGTAGTAGGTGTTCCGCCACTTAGTCCTGCTCTTGCATCAGCAAACAACCATCCAGTTGGTGTTGTTTGATCAGTAGTATCTTGTTTAACCCAATTTAATCCTGCAGCCAATGTAGAATTATAAACATATATATCTTTACCATACATGTCGATATCACCAGTATCAACCCAAATGTCACCCGTTACTAAAGGAGTACCGTCACTTTGAGTAGTCGGTTCAGTGGCACTAATTATAGGACCGTTAGGATCACATGCAGCAAAACTACCCGCATATCCTACCCATGTTGTACCATTGTGATATAAAATATCAACTTCATCTACTACGCTACTATACCATAATGTTCCATCTGCTGGTGTAGTATATGGAGCCATACTAGTTGCCTCGTATGCTAATGGTTTCCAGTTTGTAGCAATAAATGTAAATGCTGTAGAACCGGTATAGTAATCACCTGTAGGTGCAGTATATAGATTTGCAGTGGTACTAGTTGGAGTTGCAGGATTATATGCTGTGAACCCCATTGCTGCCAATGGTGTGTTTGCACCATCAAATAATTCAAATTGACCACCTGTAGAATGTGTTACAGATAGTACATTAGCGGTTGAATCCCATGTTGCACTTACATATACTAAACCCTGTGCTGCTAACGCCGCAGGAATTAACGAACCTAAAGTCACACCACTGTTTGCAGTAGTGATTGTAACTGCTTTTGTAGTACCCCATACGTTGGTTAAATTACTTTCTCTGATGTTAAAAACATAATTAGTTCCAGATGTCGCAAGAGTAGCCGTTGTTAAACCTGTAATAGTTGTTGAGCCCGATGCTGATTTTCTCCAAATTTTAAAAGTTGCTACATCAGTTGTTGTGTGATCTGGATTTGATTCAACAAATAATGTACCTGGAAGAATAGCTTTTCCACCGGTATTGTCAAGAGTATTAGAAGCAGTCTTTACACTATCGTATATAGGTGCAGCTACACTAACCCATGATCGGCTTCCGCTGTTGAATAATTTTACTTTCCAATTTGCACCATCTGCTGGTGTAGTTGATGTGATCCAAACACTACCTGTTGGTGTAGTATTTGTATATGAAGGTACAGTAAAATGTGGATTTATGGTAACTTGTCTGTCACTATTTGGACCAAAATTATCTTGTACAACAGACCATACTGTTGATGATGATTTATAATATAATTTATTACTATTAGCGTTAGTAACAACCATACAGTAATCACCTGTAATACCAATTGAAGTAGCAGGTGCTGCTCCGTTAAAACTATTAGTAGCAGAATTATCATCTAAGACGATAGGAGTTTTAGAACTATATGTTAATGTAGATGAATTCCATTCTTTAATACCAAATGAACTAGCTGCGGTATCAACCCAATAAGTTCCCCCCATTGGTGAACCTTCAGGCGCTTCGCTTTGAGGAATTAATTTTCCTAGGTCTAAATCTGCACGTACTACATATGAACGCGAACTTACACCTAATGAACTATAAGCTGCTTGCAGCCCGTATTCATTTAATTCATTACCATGTAATGGATTACTACTACGATCAGTGTAAAACATCGGCGTACCAAATGTATCTACTAGATCGCGTTGGCTAGTAATTAGCCAAACTTTGCCGATATTAGCGGCTGTTGTGCCTTGTGCGACGGTGCCGCTAGGATTAATTTTGTCTTGTGCTGACGCCACAAATATTAAAGGCACCGTACCTGGTGCAGATGGAGTATAAAAACTCTCGTCGATAACTGTTACTTGTACGCCTGGTGATTGTAATGTTGCCATTCTACTGTCTCCTATATGGATTACTCAATCTATTTATCAAATTCAATAAAAAATGACTGTTGATAAATAGGAAAAAGGGGAACAAAAAGGGCGCATTATGAGAAATTTATGTAAAATATGTAAACAAAGACCTGTTGCTATAAACTACTATAAAGAGGGAAAGCCATTCTATAGGTCAAAATGCGACCACTGTGCTAGTCAACGGAAAAACGGAATTCCGTTATGGTATAAGGCAGGTTACAAAAAGAAAACCACATGTGATAAATGTGGTTTTACTTCTAAATATCTAGAGCAGTTTAACGTGTTCTATGTTGACGGGAATCCTATTAATTGTAGATATACAAATTTAAAAACAGTATGCGCTAATTGTCAATGTATTTTACATAAATTAAAATTGCCTTGGAAACAAGGAGACCTAACTCCAGATTTTTAAAGCAAATCAAGGGCAACTCGTGTAGAAAATGATAATTCGGTGGTTGGCAATATTTTATTAATTTGCTCACATAATTTGTCTATGGTTGAATTGTTAGATACAGTATAATCAATATCTTCGCCGACCCAAGAAGTTTCACTTGCGTGTATGTTATTTTCTTTAAGCCAATTAATCGCAGAATCAACTCCTCGATTTGCTTGTATTGCAATATCATACCAGTGAGGTTTAACGCCTCGTTCTATACATACAATTAACCCACCTTGTTTTTTAATTGCTTTAATTTCATTAGGAAATCTTACATCACTGATAACAATATTATCAGTGGTATTGCGTAGTTTATTCTCTACACTGGCAATCCATATATCGTCATGAAACCATTGTCTGCAAACTTCCGTGCCCCAATATTGTAATATCCAACGAGGAGTAAGATTGGGCATATTAAGACGGTCTGACCACCATGGATCAACTTGTTCTCGCCACTCACGAGCCTGTTTTGTACGCCCCTCAAGCAAGGTTCTGTCCCAACCAAATACTGCACTAACAGCATCTTTAAGAGTGTTGGCAAAACTGTCACGTCTAAATTCGTGTGTATTAACCAAATAATCTGCGGCTGTATCTTTGCCGCTACCTATAAATCCTACAAATCCAATTACTGTATTTTTAGTCATTATGCTACCTCAATTTATATTATAATAACATCTTTTTTTATATTATCAAATATTTTTCTACCATTTAAGAAAAAGTAGCAATCTCTTCTGCAATTAAATCTTCTAAGTAGCGTGTTGTATCATAATGATAAACTTGAGTGTTTGCCATATGATATGTACGGGGATTATTTAAACTTATCCAATCTTCAAATGCCCATCTATATTCTTTAGTTCCGGGCCATTTATGCACAACAGCATATTTTGAAGAATCAACTGGCTCTGGTAAATTTTTAATATAGCTAGATTTTGCCCACCAAACATTGCCGCTGACAGTTAACGCAGATATATCTTTAACACCCACTAGTTCAGTATTAGTATTTTCTAATATATCAACGCATTTCTTCCATCGATTAACTGAATAATGATCTAAAATTTGGCGCCAGCAGTTATTAGAAATAGTAGGATGTCCTATACCCTTGCTATGAGTATACAATACGTATGTATTATCATCCAATAAACATCGATCGTATAAGAATTTTAAAGTTTGTCCTTCGTATATATTATTAGGTTCAGAAGTATCTCTTATATCAAGAATGTTTATAAAAGGATACCTAGTATTAATATATTTTTTTAGATTTTCTCCAAAATTACCAAAGTCTAAATATATTGGCATAGTAATGCACATGTTAACTTTAGCAATATTGATTAATCCTGAAAAGCGTAATCGAGCAACATGATCGTCTATCCACCAAGTGGATAATGCACGCCGCTCGTCTGAGGGAATATATAGATGATAAAAGAGTTCAATGTTCATACAATAAAATTATAATATATTATAATTTATCGTATAAAATATTATGATTAGCCGATTACGAATGTTAACGGAGTTCCACCGTCTTTATAGTTAACTAAATCTAATTCTAATGTTTCAATTTCAGCTTTACCTTCAGTTTTTAGTGCTGTACCATTTAATGTTGTGCCGCCAGTAGGACTAGCAATTTGATTAAATTTTTCTCGAGCCTCACCTAGCATAAGTTTACAAGTTGCTAATGAATAATCTTTTAACCATTGATTGGCAAACGGATCTTGTAATAAATTAAAATCTGGTCTATAGTTAAACAACCATAACATCACTTCTTCCTCGCCCCTGGGCCGCTGGAACATTGTTAATTTTTTAGTAGTTTTATTAAATGTAAAATTAATATCGCTACCAAACATTTTTCCTACTTGCTTTTGATAAGATGCAAATGCATAATATGTAGCTAACCCGCCCATATTTGAACTAGCTAACAAATATGTATTAGCATATGCAAGATTAAACGGTTCGGTAATTGAACCTCCCATTCCGCCACCGCTTCTACTACCAATATTACGTCTGTAAATTTGACGAACATTAGTAACCTCTTGAGGTAATATATAATCGTTTTGATCAGTTACTGTAGTTAAAAATCCAAAACTTTCTTCTACAGCATTACTACTGCGCTGCCGAAATTTGTTTAATGCTCGGTCAATAGCAATATTATAGTGTGCAGGATCTAGTTCTACGTCAATCATACCATCACCTAGCATGAGTTTGCAGTAATCTATTACTTTTTGGCGTTCGTTTTCATTTTCGGTCATAATAATATTTAGCTAAAAAATAATAGAATTTTGTAATTTAACCATTAGATAAATATAATACCATGCCAAGACTTTCCCTATACCGTCCTGAAAAGGGCAACGATTTTAGATTTTTAGACCGTACTATTAATGAAGAATTTCAGGTTGGCGGTACTGATGTATACTTGCATAAGTATTTGGGAGCAGTAGATCCGCTTGAAGGTGAGAGTTCTCCTTCAAAACCAGCTAATGTTAGCGAGCAAGGCGTACTAGGAATACAAGACGTATTGTTCATGGAAAATCGTGATAGGCATTATGACCCAGATGTTTATATAATTAGGGGAATATATACCTTAAGTGATTTAGATTTTAACCTAAGTCAATTTGGATTATTTTTAAATAACGACAATATTATGATAACGTTTCATCTTAGGGGTACATTTGAGTCTATAGGTAGAAAACTTGTAGCAGGAGATGTTATTGAACTGCCACATCAGAAAGATGAATATGCATTAGATGAAGATGCATTAGTAGCATTAAAAAGATTTTATGTAGTATCTGAAGTAACTCGTCCGTCTAATGGTTACAGCCAAACTTGGTATCCACATTTATTACGTGCAAAATGTAGCCCATTAGTTGATACACAAGAATTCAAAGAGATACTTGATAGCGATAGTGGAGCTGGTGACAACAGTACATTGCGAGATATGTTATCAACTTATCAAAAGAATATTGATATTAATGATCAAATTATTGCACAAGCAAGAGAAGATGCAAAACTTAGTGGCTATGAGACTAGACAATTTTATGTAATACCTACTAATGACGGGGGATTGGCTCAAGTTTCCGATGTATCAAACGATTTAATTAAAGTAAGTTCTACGTTAACAAATGCTAGTACAATACTAGCAAGTCCTGATAAAAATTATTATGTTGGATATTTAACAGGTGATGGTATTCCTCCAGATGGTGTACCGTATGGTTTTGGAATTTCATTCCCAGCAGGCGCAATTGTAGGACAATTCTTTTTAAGAACAGATTATTTGCCTAATAGATTATATAGATATGACGGTAAACATTGGATTAAATATGAGGACAATGTACGAATGACAAATAGTACTTTGGGAGAAACACAAACTACTGATCCATTATTAGTACGTAGAAAATTAAAAGCAAGTTTTGTTAATAATACAACAACTGCAACTATAGGTGGAGTAGTTGTTCCAGAGCGTCAAGCACTAAGTCAGGTATTAAAACCTAGAGCAGATAACTAAGAAGAATTTAAATGGACTATTTTTACGACGGGCAAGTACGCAGATACATAACCCAATTTATTCAAATTTTTAGCAACTTTGCTTATAAAGATGCTAAAGGACAATTGGTACGTGTGCCTGTTAGATATGGTGATATGACTAGACAAGTTGGTCAATTACTTAAAAAGAACAGTGAAAATACTATACCTAGTGCTCCTTTTATTGCATGTTACATTAAAGATTTGCAATATGATTTAACAAGATTACAAGACCCTACTTTTATTAGCAAAGTAAATATTAGAGAAAGAGCATTTGATGATGCTACTCAAGAATATTTAAATGTCAAAGGAAATAATTATACAATTGAACGTATAATGCCAAGTCCTTATAAATTATCTTTTTGTGCAGATATATGGTCAACAAACACTGAACAAAAATTACAAATATGGGAACAAATAGTTGTATTTTTTAATCCTAGTTTTGAAATACAAACTACTGATAATTATATCGACTGGACCAGTTTAAGTAGTATAACTTTAGATAATCAGGTGTGGACTAGCAGATCAATACCACAAGGTTCTACGGAAGACATTGATATATTAACTCTTAATTTTCATGCACCCATATGGATTACTCCTCCAGCAAAAGTTAAAAAATTAGGAATTATTACAAAAATTATTTCTAATGTATTTTCTCAAACTGCTCAAGGTACAGTTGGATCAAAGTACAGTGATCAAAATGCAGCTGACATGTTTGCTGATTTAAGTCCAGATACATCTGTAGTAGTTACTCCTGGAAATTATGATCTATTAGTACTTAACAATAGTGCAAAATTAATACATGCTTCTGGAGATAATAACAATATCGATTTAACAAATCCAACAAGTACAACTTCCTGGCCTTCAATATTAGATATATACCCTGGCCAATTTAAAGCAGGACTAAGTCAATTAAGATTCTCCCAAGCCGGTGGCACTACTATTATTGCATATATAAGTTTAGATCCAAACGATGATAATTCAATGATTCTAAATATAGATCATGACACTGTACCTACTAATAGTATAGTAGCAGGAAGAGGGACTGTTGATGCTGTAATAAATCCTGAAACATATATACCCAATAATTTAGTACCGGGCACACGTTATCTAATATTAGAAGATATTAATATTAATACATTATTTGGAACTCCTGGATATAGTGGACCAGCTGCTTGGAAAAATGCAAATTTAACTGACTTCCAAGCGCACGGAAATGACATTATAGAATGGGACGGTCTTCAATGGAATATAATACTCGATTCTACCACCAATAAAACAAAAACTTATATAACTAACTCATACACAGGAACACAATACAAGTGGACTGATGCCTGGAGTAAAAGTTATGAGGGAATTTATTCAGCAAAATTATGGAGTCTAATTCTTTAAATCAAATTGTGTGTAGTGGAGGATTATTTCTCGCAAAAGAAACTGGTAGGTTTTTGTTTTTATTACGTACTCAAGGTAAGACTGCAGGAACGTGGGGCTTCGTTGGTGGAAGAAAAGAACCTAGTGATATTACACCGTACGATGCATTAACTAGAGAAATACATGAAGAAGTAGGTAAGACACCCACTATTAAAAAAATAATTCCATTAGAATTATTTGTTAGTAACGATCAAAATTTTCAATATAATACATATGTATTATTAATAGATCGTGAATTTATTCCAATATTAAATGAAGAGCATTCAGGATATGCATGGTGTAATTATGATTCATATCCTAAACCTTTACATCAAGGTGTAAAGTCATCGTTGGCTAATAAAATTATTAAAGCTAAATTAGAAATTTTATTAGATTTAATTTAGTAAATCTACATTAAATGCAAATGTTCCAAGATGATGTAACTCTTGGCTTAGCATCGTATCAATTTTAATTGAATACCCTGCTGCTGTTATCTTTTGACAAAGATACATGTCTTCACCTAAGAAATCATTTGATTCAGGAGTCCATTGAAAATCAAACCAAGGTTTAGTTAAACTTTTAACTAGACTAGTTCTAATTAAAAAACATCCCATGCCTACTCCGGCAACTGGAACTAGTTCATCTTGTACATCAAATGATAATGGTTTTTCCCAAGCACCTATTTTTTCGTACGCTACACCTTTATATGGCTTTTGGCGGCGAATATAATTTCCTGCAACTACAGGCTCATTATGTGCTAGTAATCTAACTGCCGTAGTTGCAGGAAATACCATATCACTATCTAACCAAAGCATATAATCGGCGTTTAATTCTACTGCTTGGGTAGCCAATCTTTCTCGTTGAGTTAATAAAATAGTACTAGCATCCATGAACACATGAGTATCTATATTATTCATAGTATTAAATTTAACCAATTCAGTTAATGCTAAAGCATGAGCAGAATGTAATGTATCTCTGCAGGGGATTAACACAGCTAGTTTGTGTTTTTTTGTAGTCCAACTGTTAGAAGAAAATACTGATTTGTTTTTCATGCGCCTGCAACATCATTACTAAGTGTTTCACCTTTGATTACCAATCCGTGGATCGCATTGATTAAATCTTGGGTACGTTTTGCACATAGTATAAAGTCACTAGGGCTAAGTTTACAAGCGGTATTCATGGTATCAAAACTTATTTTTTCGCCAGTTAAAATTTCAATAGCACTTATTCTAGCTAAATTTTCAATGAATGAAATTCTGTCGTCTTCATCGGTTCTATCCAAAAAATCTAAGCATTCATCTTCGTCCATGTCTTCAAGGAGTTCTAACAAATAACCGAGTTCAGCTTGTTCATTTGTAGTTCTTTTAACTAGTTGTAATGTTTGTATTCTAGTTAAAAAATCAGATAATGTTTTAGGATTTGAAGTTCTGTCATAGTAGATTACTGAATCTAATTCCCATTTACTAACTGTTTTTAGTTTAGATAATAAATTATCAATTTGTGTTATTTTCATTATTAATATCCATACGGTGTTGTTTTGCCGCCGAATGTAGATGATATTGAAATTGATGTCCCTGTATTCTTTGCACCAAAATTATAACCTAACGAAGCACTTAATCTTATATTCTTACCACCTGCAGGAGACGGGCCGGACCCATCAGAATTTGGAACATAGTTAGTAAATGCTTGATTAACTTGTCCAAATGATATTTGTGATCCTGTTGCTGGTAATGTTGCCATATTGTATTCTGCGGCCTTTTATTTATTGTACGGTATCTTTCATATTTATAAAACTGATTTAGTATGATGGATACCATTTATTGGTTCCTCCGTCAAACGTCATAATTAATGCTTTACTGAGTACCGCAGTAGAAGCCAATGCAACATTTCCACTAGTACTAATAGTCCATAATCCTGTTGGAATTAATGTAATTTGACCGCTGGAATACAATATTGGACTAGGCGCAGTAATTGTATTAATTGTTGCAGACCCGGATACAAAGTTTATGGCATAAGTTGGGCTAATTGTACCAGTACTAGCAATAGTAGGTGACCAAGATCCTCGTGCTATTAGATTAACAACTAGTCCGCCTTGAACACCAACACCTCCAGTCACAGCTAGGGCGCCGCCTGTGGTACTTGTAGAAGCACTGGCATTTGTAATAGTTAAAGCATTACTAGTGCTAGTTGGAAAACTACCAGCACTACCCCAATAACCTTGAGCACCTTGACTACCGGTATATCCCAATACGCCAGTTGCAGTACTTGCTGCGCCTGCACTACCGGTATATCCCAATACGCCAGTTGCAGTACTTGCTGCGCCTGCACTACCGGTATATCCCAATACGCCAGTTGCACTAATAGTAACAGTAGTACCCGATGTAGATACTGATATGCCAGTACCTTGTGTAATAGTTAATGTTGTGCCAGCACTACCAGTAAAACCAATTACTCCTTGTGTACCAGTACTACCTAAGCCAGTACTACCAGTAAAACCAATAATACCCTGTGTACCTGTATTGCCAGTAACCCCTTGTATGCCTTGACTACCAGCAAACCCAACACTACCAGTAAAACCAGTAAGTCCTGTAGGTCCTCTAATTATGCCCACATCGGTCCAAGTTGAACTAGCCCATATCCATAAATGTCCGTCACTGCTTGTAAGATAACCGGTACCAGTAACATTACTTGAAGTGCTAATCAAATTAGTAGACGATACCACGGTACCAATAATTGTTACTGAAGTTCCGTCTGCGCCTCGACTACCCGTATATCCCGCACCAGTACTTCCAACATATCCAAGACTACCAGAATATCCATATCCTAATGTAGTTCCATTAAGTGATATACCGGTTGTTGTTGTGCCGTTTGTTACAGTAGAAAATGCTGACAATAGTGCGCCACCGAGATTCAAAGTTGCACTGCTAAGATACAGTGTTTTAAATCTTGCTGTAGGACTACCTAAATCAAACGTGTCCGAGACCGTTGGTAATATTGTACCCGAAACTTTAGTATTACCACCAATATTTAAATTGCCTGCAATTCCAACTCCACCAGCTACTGTTAATGCACCTGTAGTAGTTGATGTTGATGTGTCTGTACCTAGTATAGACATCGAGGTGCCTATAATTGCATTACGGTATGATGCAATTCCTCCCACTACAACTAGTCCACCTGTCATAGTGCTTGTAGATGTAAATGGACCAGGTGATGTAATTGCTGCTATCGTTCCTAATCCTACATTTAATTCAGATGCAATATATGAATAACCAGCACCATCATAATAAAATATACTTCCAATATTAACTTGATTATCAACTCCATTAACTAAATTATCGCCGCCAATGCTAATAATACCAGAACCTGTGTTAATATATTTTGCAGTATTTTGACCAATAATAATATTATTAGACCCAGTTGTCCAATTCTGTGCAGCGGCATGTGCGATGAAAACATTATTCTCACCATTGATGAGATTAGTTGCTGCATCAACACCAATAGCAATATTTTGATCTTGATAAACTACTGTATTAACTGTACCTGTACCTAAATATGTACCATTATATGCAGTACTATTGAGTAGTGTTGTCCTAGTTATATCTGTATAAAGAACAAATGTGCTAGTTGTAGGGGTTCCTACATAATAAACATTGCTATTAATAAATTGTGTAGGTTGTTGAATGTTTAACAAACGTATTGCGGTACCTGTTGACAAATTATGTCCAGGTGCTGTAACAATAGTAGTAGTACCTGTGGTAATATTAGTAATAGTTGCTACAAAAAATGTTTGATACACGCCGGCTATTTTTAATGCGCTATCACCAATTGCAATAGAATTAGATATATTTGTGCCTGAACTTAATGCGTATCTACCTATCGCTATACTCTTATAAGTAGTAGGTAGATTTAATAAAGTACTATATCCTATAGCAATACTTTCTTGACCGTTTTCAAAACTATCTACTGGCGTAGCGGCCGACCCGCGAATAACAATATTATTAATCCCTTCATATCCGCGACCAAACGTAATACCGTTAATAACAATATCTTGTTTAATATTCATACCGCCGCCAACACCAACTCCGCCCTCAACTACTAGTAGTCCTGTATTTGTACTGGTTGAAATTGTATTAGCACCAGTTGATAAAACTCGGATGCTGCCTGATGATGTATTACTTTTTAAACTACCAAAATTAAACTCAATATTTCCCAAGCTGCTTGCATATGTAGTTACTAATAAACTATCTGTTTTTACAGTATACCCAGTTGAAGTGGTTGGAGTT
>Ga0114966_10000339_pt1 | contig 45365 bp, 41 predicted proteins | sample M_130207_XF_Meta_FD_87029 | JGI IMG/M metagenome (GOLD analysis project Ga0114966, IMG submission 87029) | Freshwater microbial communities from Lake Montjoie, Canada to study carbon cycling - M_130207_XF_MetaG | ecosystem: Environmental > Aquatic > Freshwater > Lake | place: Lake Montjoie... | reverse complement strand
GACTACGTGCATGGCGACGACGGCACCCTGTCGTTCACCGTGGCCGACGTGGCCGGCAAGGGGACGTCCGCCGCGCTGCTGACCGCCGTGGTGCAGGGACTGCTCGCCGGCGAGTCCGACGCGATCGATTCACCCGCGCAGGTGTGCAGCCGCATGAACCGCGCGCTCTGCCGCCGTGCGGTGGCGTCGCGCTTCGTCACGGTGTTTTATGGGCAACTCTTGCAGAACGGCACGCTGCGCTACTGCAACGCCGGTCATAACGCGCCGTTCCTGGTGACCAGCTCAGGCTTCACCAGACTCGAGACCGGCGGCACCGTCGTGGGGCTGTTCGATTTCAGCCAGTACGACACCGGCGACACGCCGGTCAGCGCCGGCGATCTGCTGGTGATCTTCAGCGATGGCCTGACGGAAGCGGTGAATGCGGCGGGCGAGGAATTCGAGGACGATCGGCTGGCGGCGGTGCTCAACACCGTGCGCGGCCGCTCGGCGCAGGAGGCGCTTGACGCGGTGCTGGCGGCCGTGACCGACTTCGCCGGCACCGAACCGCCCCGCGACGACATGACCGTGATGGTGATCCGCTTCCTGTAGGGCCGCTACGCGTCGGTGGGCCACACCCCGTGCTCGCGCACGCTCCGCTCGACGGCCAGATACTCGCGGTAGTGGCGCCAGGCCACCTGCAGCACCCCAACGGTCGGTACTGCCAGGCAGACACCGACGACGCCGCCAAACCCGGCGCCCAGCCAGATCGCCAGCACCACGGGGACCGGATGCAGGTGCATGGCGCGCCGGATCAGTCGCGGGTAGATCACGTAGTCCTGCAGCACCCGCAGGCCGCCGAGGAAGACCAGCACCAGCAGCACCTGCGATGAGGATGCCACCGACGTGGCCGAGATGGCGACAGCCAGCGGACCGGCAATTGGAATGGTTTCGAGCAGCCCGGCGACGATGCCGAACATGGCCGCGTTGGGCAGCTTCATCAGCGCGAACCCGACGCCGCAGATGCCCCCGACGATGAGCGCGGACAGCGCCTGCGCCCGGGTGTAGGCCGCGAGCACCATGTTCACGTTTCGCAGGAACTGGTCCGTGCGCCACTTCAGGTGTGCTGTCGGCAGCGCCCGTGCCGCCGAACGATGGAAGGCGGGCCACTGGCCGACGAGCAGCAGCGCCAGCACCGGTACCCCGGCCAGCCACGGCAGCACCAGGCGCGCACGCATCACCTCGGCGCCCACCTCGGCCACCTCTGCCTGGACGCGTTCCGAGACGTTGTGCGTGGCCTTGCGAAGGAACGCGCGGGTTTCGAGTTCGAAGGCAAACTGCTCGTGCCACGCCTCGCTGGCGCGCACCTGCGACGCAAAGCGCGACACGTGCACGGGCACGTCACGCGCGACGTCCGGCACGGTCGACACGATCTTGCCGCCCCAGATCGCCCAGATCGGCGCGAGGAGCAGTGCGACCGACGCGTAGACGATCCCGACCGCGAGCAGGCGGGAGGGCCGCCAGCCGCCGAACCAGGCCAGCGCCTCGCGGCGCATGATCTGCACGATGGGCAGTACGAGATAGGCGAGGGCCACCGACAGGAACCCCACCACGATGACGCCCTTGAGGGCGACCCAGTCGAAGGCGACAGCCACCGATACGGCAAGCAGCAGCGCGGCCGCGGCGCCCAGGTTGAGGGCGACGGTGCCGTCCGGTGGCGGGAACGCCGCCGGGTCGCCGATGGATGATGCCGGAAGAGCCACGGGAAGTTAGAGGTTCGAAGTCGGGAATCGGAACAGCCGCCGTCGTCAGGCAGCCATTCTAGTAGCGCGGCACCGTCGGGTCCACCGTCAATGACCAGGCATCGATGCCGCCGACAAGGTTACAGACGTTAGTGAAGCCCTGACGGATGCAGTACTCGGCCGCGGACTGGCTGCGGATGCCGTGATGGCACTGGAAGACGAGCGGGGTGTCACGCTCGAACTTCAGGATCTGGTCGCCGTACTCCTGGTCGAGCAGTCGCGCGCCGGCGATAGATGCGAGCTCCCGCTCCTCGGGCGTCCGGACGTCGACGAACTCGAACGGCACGTGGCTGTCGATCATCGCCTTGAGTTCGGCGGCGGAGATCTGGCGGACGCGTGGCGGGGTGGGCTCTGAATGGCTCATCGGTCCATCATCGCAGGTCAGCGGGCCTGGACGGAGCGGAAGAGTGCGATCAGGCGCGACGATGCCACCTCGAGCGTGAACTCCTCGCGGATCCGCGCGCGTGCGGCCGCACCGAATCGTGCGGAGAGGGCGGCGTCGATCAGCACCCGCTCCAGCGCCCCGGCCAGAACCGTCACATCGTCAGGCTCGACAAGCAGGCCGGTGCTCTCGTGGCTGACCGCCTCGGGGATGCCGGAGACATTGGTGGCGACGACGGGAAGGCCGGCGGCCATGGCTTCGAGCACCACGTTCGGGATACCGTCCCGATCGCCGCCCGCAGCCACCCGGCTCGGCATGGCGAACACCGCGGCGCAGCCCATCTCGTCGAGCAACTGCCCGGCGGGCGCCCAGCCTGGTAGGTCGACCGCGGCCGCGAGGCCAGCGGCCTCCACGCGACGCCGCAGCTCTGTCATGAGCGGACCGGTCCCGAAGATGCGGCATGCGAACGAGACCCTGCGCTCGCGCAATACGGCGCACGCATCGATGAGCGTATCGAACCCCTTCTTGTCGATCAGGCGCCCGGCAGCCAGGATGACCGGAGGCCCGCCGGCGTCCACGTCCCGCTGCTCGGCGATGCGCGAGGCCGCCTCGACGTCGACCCCGTGATGCACCAGCTGAATGTGCGAGTCCGGCAGCTCCGGGCACAGTCCCCGCAGGTGGTTGACGTTGTAGCCGGTGCAGGTCACGACGACGCGGGCCGCGCGCATCTTCTCCTCGAGCGCACTCGGCGTGGCGTAGATGTCGCGTGCGTGCGCGGTGAAGCTGAAGGGGACATCGAGCAGCCCGGCGACGGCCATCGCCACCTCCGTCTGGGCCAGCGCGAAGTGGGCGTGCACTTGACGGCATCCACCGGTGCGCTCGATCGTGCGCGCGATCCAGGCGCCGGTCATGAACAGGGCGATGGCCCGCAGCACGAGGATGCGCGGGCGATGCGGCAGTGCCAGCAAGGTGAACAAGGTGCGCACGTAGCGCCCCGGTGCTCGCATTGCCAGCCCCACGTTGGCCGCGAGGACGCGCGGCGCGATGAAGAACGGTGCGAAGCGGACGTCCGCGTACCAGGCGCGGTCGGCCTCCTCGAGCACGTCGGGCGCGCGCCTGCCGAGCGCGAAGATCTGCAGCGGCAGACCGGCGAGCGTCAGGCCACGCACTTCGCGGGCGATGAAGGTTTGCGAGGCCTGCGGGAAGCGGCCCAGGATGTAGGCGACTGGACGCTCAGGCAACACCGTGCTCGCGGCTCCAGAGTTCGTGGATCAGCAGCGCCCAGATGCGATGACCGTTCGCACGTCCGGCGTCGTGATCGGTGAGCAGGCGCCGGATGCTGCGCGGATCGATGTAGGTGTGCAGGCGCGACGTGGACGAGAGCAGCGCGTCGTGCGCCAGCGGCCGTAGACGGCCACGCAGCCACGCATCGATCGGTGGCTTGAACCCCTGCTTCGGCCGGGCGGCAATCACGTCCGGAATCATCGCGCCGGCAGCTTCGCGCATCAGCAGCTTGTTCGGGCCGCTGAGGAGCCGCAGCTTGCTCGCGGCCGGGATGCCGAGGGCGTACTCGACGAACTGGTGATCGAGATACGGCACCCGCGCCTCGAGCGAACACAGCATCGTCATGCGGTCGACCTTGACGAGCAGGTTGTCGGGCAGCCACCCCTCGACGTCGCGCAGTAGTAACTGGTTGAGGGTGTCGGAGGTACGGCGTCCGCCGTGCGCGGCCCGCTCGAAGCGTGAGGGGCGGCGGCCGAGGAGGCGCGAGGTCTCGCGTCCCGAGAACACGTGCGACGCCGGATAGGCGGGGCGAAACCGCGCGATGGGCGCGAGGATGCGGTCGCGCCGATAGCGCCGGTAGCCGGCGAAGAGTTCGTCGGCGCCTTCACCCGTCAGCACCACCTTCACGTGCTGCGCGGCAAAGCGCGCTATCAGGTAGGTCGGCAGTGCGGCGTAGTCGGCCAGCGGTTCGTCCATCGCCGCGACGATGTGCGGCAGGGTGGCGGCCGCGTCGGCGTCCGTCACCAGCTGTTCGTGGTGCACGGTGCCGAGGTGTGCGGCGACCTGGCGCGCCGCGCCGCGCTCGTCGAGGTGTGCATCCTCGAAGCCGACGGCGAACGTGTGGACCGGACCCGACGCCTCCCGCACCATGTGCGCGACGACGAGGCTCGAGTCGAGGCCGCCCGAGAGGAGCGCGCCGACCGGGACGTCGGCCACGAGGTGACTGCGGACGACGGCGCTGAGGCGTTCCTGGAACTCCTCGGTCGACGAGGCGCCCGAGGCTTTCGCGCGCGCCTGCCAGTAGCGCGCTTCCTGCGGCTGACCGTCGAGGGACAGCGTCAGCGTGCAGCCCGGCAGGAGCTGCTTCACGCCGGCCACCATCGTGTGCGGCGCCGGCACGTACTGCAGGCGCAGATAGCGGTCGAAGCTGCGAGGGTCGAGCGCCGGCCGCTGATCGGGCTCGGCCGCGAGAATCGCCTTCAGCTCCGACGCGAACGTCAGTGTGCGGTCCTGCCAGCGGTAGTAGAGCGGCTTGATGCCGAGCCGATCGCGCGCGGCGAAGAGCCGCGCACGGCGCGGGTCCCAGATCGCGAACGCGAACATGCCGTGCAGGCGGTCGACGCAGGCGTCGCCCCACTGTTCGTAGGCGCGCAGCACCACCTCGGTGTCGCTCCGCTCGAAGAACGGCTGTCCCTCGCGCTCCAGCAGCTGGCGCAGTTCGCGGAAGTTGTAGATTTCGCCGTTGAACGTCAGCACGCAGCCGGTGGCGGCCGATGCCATCGGCTGGCGACCACCGGTCAGGTCGATGATGGCGAGGCGTCGATGAGCCAGGCCGGCCGGGCCAGCGGTCCACTCGCCGCTGCCGTCAGGACCGCGATGCACCATGGCGTCGCCCATGCGTCGCAGCGCCGCTGGATCGGCGGGGCGCGCGTCGGTGTGGACGATACCGGCAATGCCGCACATGGAAGGGCGATCGTACTAGGGATTGACGACCAACGACCAACGACCAACGACCAACGACCAATGACCAACGACCAATGACCAACCCGGTCAGGCGCGGTGCGGCCGCCCGAGCACCGGCACGGCGCTGTCGAATGTGAGCCGGCCGTGATCGAGCGTGATGAGGCGCGCCCCCGGGAAGATGTCGACGAGGCTGACGGGACCGGTGAGTACGACGGTGCGCTGCTGGCGGAGTCGCCGCACGAGCTGCGCCAGCGGGCCCGCGTCCCGCTTTCCGGCCACCGGCACGACGTCGTCGAGCAGGAGCACCGACGGGTCGTGGAGCAGCACCTGCGCGATCGCCACTCGCGCGCGGGCCGGTGCGTCGAGCTGGGCGCACGACGAGCCGAGCGCCGGCTCGAGTTCACACGCGGCAACCACTTCGCGGACGCGCGTTTCCAGCCGCTCCGGCGCAATCTGCCTGGCCTGGCCGCTGAAGGCGAGCAGGTCGCCTGGGCGCATGTCGCCGCACGACATCAGCGTCTGCGGCACGTAGCCCACCTGGGCGCTGGCGGCAAGCCGTGACGTGCGTGCGTCGATGCCGTGAATGCGGATGCGTCCGCCGCTGGGCGTCATGTGTCCGGCGAGCAGCTTCAGCAGCGTCGTCTTGCCGGCGCCTTCCGGGCCGGTGATGACCACGAGCTCGCGGGCGCCGGCTGCGAAGGTGACGTCGAGCAACGCCGGCGCCTGCCCGTGCAGCTTGCTGAGGGCACGCACATCGATGGCCGGCGTCAAGCGCGCTGCGCCTGCAGCGGAGGGCACGTCAGCGATGACCCTGGGCGAGGGCGAGTGCCGACAGCGGATCGACGCGCGCGTCGCCGATACGCAGCGCCCAGTGGAGGTGCGGTCCGGTGACACGACCCGTGGCGCCGACGAGCCCGACAACTATCCCGGTGTCCACCGTATCGCCGTCCCGCACGTCGAGGCGCGAGAGATGCGCCAGCATCGAGAAGACGCCGAGGCCGTGGTCGATGACCACCGTGTTGCCCGTGAAGAACAGGTCGCGCGCCGCGACGATGCGCCCGCCGGCCGGCGCGTGGATCGGGGTGCCGGTGCCGCTCAGGAAATCGGTGCCGGCATGCGGGTTCCGCTTCTCGCCGTTGAACACGCTGCGGGTGCCGAAACTGCTATTGGCAGGTCCCGGCACCGGGCGGATGAAGCCGTCGCTCCAGGCCGGTGTGCCGGTCGAGCGGGCGTAGGCCGCAGTGAGGAACGCGGCGTCGGCCGTGATGCGCGCCATCAGTTCGGGCGACGGGTTGACGTAGTCGGGCGCGACGGTCAGCGTGCGGGTGCGGAAGCGCCTGGCAACGACGGTGAGGGGACGCGTGGCGCTGGCGGCCGGTGAGGCGACAGCGGCCACGACGTCGTAGGTGCCGGGCCGCCGGTCGAGGTCGATGCCGACGAGGGCGCGCCACGTGGTGGCATCTTCCTGGTAGGCGAGCCACGTGGTTTGGAAGGCGTGAACGGTGACGCCGGTCGCATCGCGCGGCACGGTGACGCGCACCGCCACCACGTCGCCCTGGCGTGCGCCTCCCGCCGGCAGCGCGAGCGTCAGCGATTGCGCCTGCACCGAGGAGGCCACCGCCAGCACCAGGGCAGCCGCCAGGGTGGCCGCGCGCCGCAGGCGGTTAGCGACGGCTGCGCGCGTCGGACACAATCGGCACCTTGAGGTCGAGTATCCGGCCAGTGCGGAACACCTTGATCGTGGCCATCGAGCCGATCTTCGCATCCGCCACGAGCCGGTAGAGCTGCGAGGGGTCGTCGATCTTCGTGCCGTTGAAACCGGTGATGACGTCGCCCGGGCGGACGCCGGCGTTGTAGGCCTCGGAGCCGCGCATCATGCGGACGACCAGGGCGCCCGAGGTGTTCGCCGCGCCGACCTCCTCCGCCACCTGCGGTGTCAGCTTGTCGATGGTGACGATGCCGCCAATGGTGCCGCGCCGCACCTCGCCGAACTCGCGCAGGTCGTTGACGATGTGCTGGACGAGGTTGCTGGGGACGGCGAAGCCGATGCCCTGGTAGCCGCCGCTCTGGCTGAAGATGCCGGTGTTGATGCCGATCAGTTCACCGCGGGTGTTGACGAGCGCGCCGCCCGAGTTGCCCGGGTTGATGGCGGCGTCGGTCTGGAGGAAGTCTTCGTATTCGGAGAAGCCGACGTTCGAGCGGCCGGTCGCGCTGATGATCCCGGCGGTGACCGTGCGGCTCAACTGGAACGGGCTGCCGATGGCGAGCACCCATTCACCTACCTGCAGCTTTGCCGAGTCGCCCAAGGAAATGGTCGGCAGCCCCTTGAGGTCGACCTTCAGCAGCGCGATGTCGGTGGCCGGGTCGGTGCCGACGACGCGTCCCTTGACCTCGCGGTTGTCGCTGAGGGCCACCGTGATCTCACGGACGTTCTCGCCAACCACATGGTTGTTCGTGACGATGTAGCCGTCGGCCGAGATGATGACCCCGGACCCGAGGCTCATTGACCGGCGATCGCGCGCGCCGTACATGTCCTGGTCGCCGAAGAAGTACTGGAAGAACGGGTCGTCCTGGAACGGCGCGTTCGGCCGCCGCACGACCTGCAGCGACGAGATGTTCGCGACACCCTTCACCGCCAGCCCCGCGATCTTCGTGAAATCGGGACCGGTGGTCACCGTCGCGGTCGGCGCCGGCGCTGCAGGTGCCGGGGCTGCGGCACGCTGCGGTTCCGCGGGCGCGGCTGCGGCGGGTTTCGCCACCGACTCGCTGGCAATGCGCATACGGCCGGTGACGACCATGCCGGCCGCGAAGCCGGCGACGACGAGGACGCACGTGAGGAGGATTCGGCGAATCACGAAACGGTGATCTTCCGGGCCGCGCGGCCGCCGGCCTTCGGGATGGTGACCGTGAGCAGACCGTCTGTCAGGTCGGCGCTGACGTTGTCGACCTCGATCGGTTCCGGCAGCACGAAGGCGCGCGAAAAGCGGCCGTGCCCGCGCTCCACCCGGTGGTATTGTTCGCACGGCACCTGGCCGCAGATCCGTTCGCCGCGTACGACGATGCGGCTCTCCTCGGCGTGAATCTCGACCTGTTCGCGGGTGAGCCCTGGAACTTCGGCGGTCAGGATGAACGACTGGGCGGTTTCGTAGAGGTCGACCGGTGGTGTCCAGCCTGGCGCGTCGCTGCCGACAAGCTGGCCGATCTGGTCGTGCAGGGCCAGCAGATCGCGGAACGGATCCCAGCGTGAAAATGCCACAGGAAAATCGTAGCACGGTTGCAGGCGGCCGAACCCCATGTGCTACGATTGCAAGGATATACAGTCACAACTATGGCCAACACAGTACAGGCAAAACGGCTCCGGAAGGGGCAGCTGATCAAGGTCGGGAAGGACCTGTTCCGCATCATCGAACTGCACCACCTGACCCCCGGCAATCTTCGGGCAGCCGTTCAGTGCAAAATGCGCAACATCCGCACCCTGGCGCTGGCCGATACGAAGTGGCGGTCGGAAGAGGACATCGAGAGAGCGACGCTCGATGAGAAGGAAATGCAGTACCTCTACAAAGATGGCGACTCGTACTGCTTCATGGATACGTCGACCTTCGACCAGATCCACATGTCGTCCGAGGTGCTCGGTGATGCGATGGGCTACATCGTGGCCGACGCGCTGATCCATGTGGAGTTCTACGGCGACGAGCCTGTCGGCATCGAACTGCCGGCGACCGTCGACCTGATGGTGAAGGAGACGTCCCCCGGCATCAAGGGCGCGACGGCCAGCAACCAGATCAAGCCGGCCACTCTCGAAACCGGTCTCGTCGTGAACGTGCCGCCCTTCGTCAACGAAGGCGACAAGGTCCGCGTGAACACCGAAACCGGCGAGTACCAGGGCCGGGCCTAACTGCATCGCTGATGGCTAATTGCCGACTGGAGAGACAGTCCGGCCGGCCATTCAGCAATCCGTAGTCAGCATTCAGCAATGTTCTGTTCGGTAGCCGTATGGATGTGCGCAAGAAACCGGAGCATGGCTGGATCGAGGTCATTACCGGCAGCATGTTCAGCGGCAAGAGCGAGGAACTGATCCGTCGCATCCGCCGCGCCCAGATCGCCCGCCAGAAGGTGCAGGTCTTCAAGCCGCTCATCGACGATCGGTTCAGCCACGACCACATCGTGTCGCACAGCGACATGCGGATTGCCTCGACCAACGTCCGGACCTCGGACGACATCATCGCCGCCGTGGAGGAGGACACCGAGGTCGTCGGCATCGACGAAGGGCAGTTCTTCGATCCGAACCTGCCGGCAGCGTGCAACACCCTCGCGGACCGCGGCAAGCGGGTGATCGTCGCCGGGCTCGACCAGGACTACCTTGGACGGCCGTTCGAGCCGATGCCGCAGCTGCTGGCCATCGCCGAGTACATCACCAAGACGCTCGCCATCTGCATGGTGTGCGGCGACCCGGCCAATCACACCCAGCGCCTCGTCCAGAGCGGCGAACGCGTCCTCGTGGGCGCCACGGGCTTCTACGAAGCCCGCTGCCGCCACTGTTTCGACCCGACACTCGCCAACGTCGATACACCGTAGCCGGTTTTCGTAGAATCCTGCCGTGGACCTCGTTACTGGCTCGCTGATTCTGCTCGGCGGCGGGTTCTTCGTCGCCAACGCCCGCCTCGCCCTCGAGTACCTGCGATTCCTCCGCCGCAAGCGGGGGGCACTCCTCATCTGGCCAAGCCCCCGTCCGCCCTATTACGCCCTCACCATGGGGCTCGGCGTGGCCACCGGCCTGCTCGTGCTGGTGAAGCTGCTCGTCGTGCACCGGCAGGCGTTCGGCGAGCTGATGATGTTTGTGTACTTCGGGTTGCTGGTGCCTCTCAGCCGGCGTATCGGCCGCGGCTTCTACGAGGACGGGATCTGGGCGGACTCGAACTTCATCCCCTACACCGAGGTGGGCGGAATCAGTTGGCGGGAAGGGGATCACTCGGTGTCGCTGGCCGTGATCTCACGGCTGAAGAACCTGGCGCGCCGGCTGGCTGTGCCGAACGAACACTACGGCGCCGCGCGCCGCCTCCTGCGCGACAAGATCGGCCACCACGAAATCCAGTTCGGCAGCGGCCTCGACCTGGGCGGCCACGACGAGCGGGATGATGCGTAGGTGGTCGGTGAGTCGGTCAGTCGGTAGTTCCGCCCGCCCGCCGTTTTCGCCCTAGAACAGCATCCCGAGCAACCCCACTCCGCTCGCCACCGGGTCGCCAAGCCAGTCTGGCGGCACCAGCCACGTGAACGCCAGGATGGAGATCACCCAGATGTCGTAGGGCACCGAGGTGCGCGGGTCGGTCCAGAAGAACGCGCGGTTGAAGGCGCCACGGACGCCGGTCTTCGACGGCAGCGGCAAGTCGTTCAGCGCGAGATAGGTGTAGTAGATCCGGTTCGCCACCGACAGCACCGACAGCGACAGGATGATCCAGAGCACGCCGGCGAAGCGGTTGGTGAAGGCGCCGATCATGAACAGCACGATGCGCTCGGGCCGTTCCATGAAGCCGACCTTGCACTTCTCAATCAGGCACTCGGCACGCGCCCGCGCGTAGCTGGTCATGATCGTGAAGATGAGCGTGATGGTGGCGATCATCACGTAGTCGGTCCGGCCCATCGACGAGTAGAGATAGATCAGGCCGGCGAACAGCGCCAGGTCCGAGAGACGGTCGAGCGTCGAGTCCCAGAAGGCGCCGAAACGCGACTCGAGGTGGAGTTCGTGCGCCACCTTGCCGTCGATGAAGTCGAAGATGTTTGCGCAGATCATGACAACGCCAGCCAGGCCGAAGCGATGGCGAGCCAGCGCCCAGGCGGCACCGACGTTGATGATCACGCCCACGAACGTCAGGACGTTCGGGTGGATGCGCATCGCGACGCACGCCGCAATGATGGCGCGCAGCGGGAACCAGCAGATGGTCCCGATGATGCCTGTGAAGGTTAGCTTGGACTTGGGCGCCTGCTGAGAGTGGCTGGCGCGATCCGGCTGTGAGGAGACGACTTCGGCGTTCGACGGCACTGGTATTATGGAGGATTCAAAGTAGACGAGTAATGGCGCCATAGTACCGTATGCCCATCCGCGATCTCAAGGAGCAGATAGCCCGCTTGCCAGAGCAGCCCGGGGTCTACCTGTACTTCAACGAGGCTGGCGAGACCATTTACGTGGGTAAGGCCAGGGCGCTGCGCGACCGGGTCCGCAACTACCTGGGGGCCTACGGGTCGAGTCCGAAGACCAACGCCCTCCTCGATGATATCGTCCGCCTCGAGTTCATCGTTACCGACTCGGTGGTGGAGGCGCTGGCGCTCGAGAACAATCTCATCAAGCAGCGGAGCCCGAAGTACAACATCCTCCTGCGTGACGACAAGAACTACCCCTTCCTGCAACTGACGACAACCGAGCCATTCCCGCGGGTGCTGGTGGCGCGCGGCGTGGAGCGTGACGGCAACGTCTACGCCGGGCCGTTCATGCCGGCGCGGTTTGCGCGCAAGACCATGGCGCTCACCCACAAGCTGTTCGGCATCCGCTCCTGCAACGAGGTGATCACCGGCCAGCGCCATCGCCCGTGCCTCGAATACGACATCAAACGCTGTATCGCACCGTGTGTCGAGTCGATCTGCGGCACCGAGGAGTACGGGCGGGCGGTGGAACACACGCGGTTGTTCCTGGAAGGGCGTAACGAGGAACTCACCCGCGACCTGACCATGCAGATGCTGGACGCGTCGGACGACCTGCGCTTCGAGGAAGCCGGCCAGCTCCGCGACGCCATCCGCACCATCCAGACCCTCGCGGACCGCCAGCAGAAGATGGCGACGGTCGAGCTCGGCAATCGCGACGTGTTCGGCATGAAGGTCGGTCCTGCCGGCGCGGCCGTGCAGGTGTTTCAGGTGCGCGGCGGCCGAGTGGTGGAGCGGGTCGATCTCGGTACCGAGACCGACGTGGTCGGGCAGAGCGAGCGCGAAGTGCTGACGGCCGCTGTCCAGCAGTTCTACGAATTGCGGAATGCGCCGCCCGAGGTGCACGTGCCGTGCGAGCCGGATGAACGCGACGCGCTCGAAACCTGGCTGACCGAGCGCGAAGGGCGGAAGGTGCGTTTCATCGTGCCGCAGCGGGGCGACAAGCGCGGCCTGGTCGACCTGGCGAACCGCAATGCCGGGCATTCCTACCAGACCCGATTCAACACCGACACTGCGGCGCAGTACGACGCGCTGGCGACGCTGCAGCACGTGCTGGCGCTGCCGTCGCTGCCCCGGCGCATCGAGTGCTTCGACATCTCCACGTTCCAGGGGAGTGAGACCGTCGCGTCGATGGTGGTCTGTGAAGACGGCCGCATGAAGCGCAGCGAGTACCGCAAGTTTCGGGTGACCGGCGCCAAGGTGGCGGAACACCAGGGACGCGGTGCATCAGGGGCCATTCGCCCCGAGGACGCGCCGGGCCGTGCCGCGCCAGCGCCGCGGGACAGCCGCGAGGCTATCGCGCACATCCCGCTGCCGGCGGACGGATCGGCTGGCCGCGTCGCCAACGACTTCGCCTCGATGCACGAAGTGGTGCGGCGGCGATACCGCCGGGTGCTCGAGCAGGGCGGGCCGTTCCCGGATCTGGTGCTGGTTGACGGCGGCAAGGGGCAGCTTCAGGCGGCGTACGCGGCGCTCGAGGAACTCGGCCTGGCCAACCTGATGGCCGCGGGCATCGCCAAGAAGGAGGAGTTGCTGTTCACACGGCAACATCCGAACCCGATTGCGCTGAAGGCCACCGACCCGGCGCTGCTGCTCATTCAGCGTGTGCGCGACGAGGCGCACCGCTTCGCGGTCACCTTCCACCGCAAGGCGCGGTCGATGCGCGACCTCGGGTCCGAACTGGACCAGATTGCCGGTGTCGGCCCTCGCCGCCGGCGGCAACTGCTCACGACGTTCGGCAGCGTGGCGGGTGTGCGGCGTGCGACGCGCGAGGAATTGGCCGCGGTAATCGGCCCGAAACTGGCCGATGCCGTCCTTGCCTTTTTCGCAGGGCAGCCGTAACCTGTACCGCCTTGCCGGCAATCGATTTCGCACAGGTGTTCATCGCCTTCATCGTTCTGCTGTTTTCCCTGACGGTTCATGAAACGGCACACGCGTGGACGGCGGATCGCCTGGGCGACCCAACGGCCCGGCTGGCGGGGCGTGTTTCGCTGAACCCGATGGTGCATGCGGACCTGATTGGGACGGTGCTTTTTCCGCTCCTCAGCCTGGTCGGCGGCATTCCGCTGATCGGCTGGGCGAAGCCGGTGCCGGTGAACCTGGGGCGCCTCAGGCGTGGGCGAACCGACTACGTGCTCGTGGCCGCGGCCGGCCCTGCCAGCAACTTGCTGCTCGCCCTCGTGGCCGCGGCCGTGATGGCGGTGATGCCGTGGGAATCGCTGCTGACCGGTTCGCGTGACGTGGCGACGCCGCTCTTCACGCTGCTGTCGCGGGCACTCACGCTGAACGTGCTGCTCGCGGTGTTCAACATGCTGCCGATTCCGCCGCTCGACGGCGGGAACGTGCTCGCCGGACTGCTACCGCGGCCGATGGCGATGCGCTACGACGCGCTCGTGCGCCCATACGGCTTCATGCTTCTCTACGCGCTGATGCTGACGCGAGGATTCGAGGTTCTCGTCGATGCGCCGGCCCGGTTCATCCTGTCGTGGCTGCGATGACTGCTATGTCGACGTCTGGAAAGGCTCGTGTCGTCTCCGGGATGCGTCCCACGGGGCAACTGCACCTCGGTCATCTCGTGGGTGCCCTCGGTAACTGGGTGCCGCTCCAGGACCAGTACGACTGCTTCTATTTCGTCGCCGACTGGCACGCGCTGACCAGCGACTACGCCAACACCGCGCAGCTCACCACCTTCGCCTACGAGAACGCCGCCGACTGGATTGCGGCCGGCCTCGACCCCGAGAAGAGCACGATCTTCGTGCAGTCGCTCGTGCCCGAGCACGCCGAGCTCTATCTGCTGCTGTCGATGGTGGTGCCGGTGCCGTGGCTTGAGCGCGTGCCCACCTACAAGGAGCAGCAGGAGAACCTGAAGGACAAGGACCTCTCGTCCATCGGCTTCCTCGGCTACCCGCTGCTCCAGACCGCCGACGTCGCCATCTACGACGCGCGCTTCGTCCCGGTCGGCGACGACCAGGTGGCGCATCTCGAGTTGGCCCGCGAGTCGGTGCGGCGCTTCAACAACTTCTACGGCGAGGTGCTCGTCGAACCGCAGCCGATGCTCACCAAATTCAGCCGCCTGCCAGGGCTGGACGGCGACAAGAAGATGAGCAAGAGCCTCGGCAACACCATCCACCTCTCGGACTCGGCCGCCGATGTCATGAAGAAGGTGCGGTCGATGTACACCGATCCCAAGCGCGTCCGCGCCGACATTCCGGGTACGGTCGAAGGGAACCCGGTGTTTCTCTACCACGACGCGTTCAACCCGAACGTCGACGAGGTCAACGATCTGAAGGAGCGCTACCGCACCGGCAAGGTCGGCGATGTCGAGGTGAAGACGAAGCTGGCGAACGCCCTGAACGTGCACCTCGAGCCGATCCGTGAGCGCCGCGTCGAGCTGCTGTCGAGCCCGAACACGATTCGCGACATCCTGCACGACGGGTCGGCGCGGGCCCGCGTCATCGCCGTCGAGACCATGGCCCGCGTCCGCGACGCGATGAAGCTGACCTACCGGTAACATGGCGCAGTCCGACGATTTCGAGTCCTCGCTCGACTCGCTGCCGATCCGGTTGGAAGCCGTCGACTTCCAGGGGCCGCTCGACCTGTTGATGCACCTCATCAAGAAAAATGAGGTGAACATCTACGACATCCCGATCGCGCTGATCACGCAGCAGTACCTCGACACGATCAACCTGATGCAGGATCTCGACCTCGACATCGCCGGGGAATTCCTGGTGATGGCGGCGACGCTCATCCACATCAAGTCGAAGATGCTCCTGCCGCGGCCGGAAACGTCGGCCGTCGTGGCGGGCGACGACGAAGACCCGCGCGACATGCTCGTGCGCCGGCTGCTCGAACACCAGAAGTACAAGGCCGCCGCCGAACTCCTGCACGAGCGCGAGCAACTGCGCGCGGCGCAGTGGCAGCGCCCCGACGAGCGCGTCGCGAAGATTGCCGGCGACGACTTCGAGCCCGAACTCGAGGTCGACCTCTTCAGCCTGCTGCTGGCGTTCCAGTCGGTCGTGCACCGGACCAAGGCGCGGCCAAGGATGGTGTTGCCGCCGGAAGAGATGCCGGTGGAACTGCGCATCGAGCAGTTGCTCGATCGCCTCTCAGAAACCCAGGCGTGCGGTTTCGAAGACCTGTTTGCCGATGTCGGGGACAAGGCGGGACTTATCGTCACCTTCCTGGCATTGCTCGAGATGATTCGTTTGAAGCTGGTGAGGGTGTTCCAGTCCGGCGGCTTCGGCCCGATTCGCGTCTACAAGCGCCCGCGTCCGGCCGACGCCCCGCATCCGATTGGTGGCCCGGAGGCGCATCGTGGCTGATTCGACAGAGCAGGACGACCCGAAGGACCCCGAGGTGCTCGACACCATCGACGCGGAGGTCGACATCGTCGAGTCGGTCGGGGTGACTGCGGTGAGCGAAGGCGTCGAGGTGGTCGACGAGACCGGCGCGACGGATGATGCCGACGACCCGATGGAAGCGATCGACGCGGCCGACCTCCAGCGTCCGATCGAGGAACTGAAGGGGATTGTTGAGGCGATGGTGTTCGCGTCGCCCGAGCCGCTGACGCCGAAGGCGCTGCTGAAGTTGCTCGATACCGAACCGAAGGAAGACGTGCTCGAGGCGCTCGAGGCGCTGAAGGCCGACTACGAGCAGCGCTCGGGCGGCCTGCAGTTGGTGGAAGTCGCCGGGGGCTTCCAGATCGTGACGCGGCACGACCTGCACGAGTGGGTGCGCCGCCTGTTCCACGAGCGCAGTACGCAGAAGCTGTCGGTGCAGGCGCTCGAGTCACTGGCGGTCATCGCCTATCGCCAGCCGATCACCGCGCTCGAGGTCACCGAAATCCGCGGCGTCAGCGCATCAGGCGTGCTGAACACCCTGCTCGAGCGGCACCTGATCAAGATCGTCGGCCGCAAGCAGGTGGTCGGCCGGCCGTTCATGTACGCGACAACCAGGGAATTCCTGATCCGGTTCGGGTTGAAGGACCTGAGCGACCTGCCCAGGGTCGAGGACATGGCCGAGTCGCTCGGCATCGAGAGCAGCCTGCTCGTGGAGCAGGAAGCGCCGGAAGAGCAGATGCCGCTGAGCGAGCCGGAGTATACCGCCGTGGTGGACGACCGGGCCGAGACATTCGCCGACGCCGGTGACACTGACGGCCTGGACGAGGGCGACGGACCATCTATCAACTGACTTGGCGTCAGGCGCCAGCGATGAGCGTATCGCAGCGCGTCGCGTCGAGCGGTTGACCCGCCGTTCTGAACCCAGCTGCCGCGCGGGCAAAGTGTGCCGCGGTCACTCCTCTCTGTTCGCGCCGTGCGCGCGACAGGTGACCGTGCACTTCGTCCACGGCGGCGTGCCACGCCGGTAACTGCATCACGACACTCGCCAGGTACTCGGCCGCGTTCGCGTGCTGCTCGGCACGCACGATGTCGCCGGCACGCGCCGCCGCGATCGCCGCCGGCACTTCCAGCGTGATCCGGCAGCCGGGGCAGGTTTCGAGCGGTCCGCACACCTTTTCTTCCGCCTCCATCAGCGCCGCGAGTGCCTGCTCCGGATCCGCTTCGATCGCGATCCGCGTGCCGTAGATCCGATCCAGCAGGTGGAACCCGATGTCGGTCTGCCGAGCGACGTCGAGCGCCTCGTCGAGTAGCCGCACCGCGCGCGCCCGCTCACCGCGGTACATCGAAACTTCGGCGAGTCGCTGCAGCGAGAACGACTCGCCCGTGGCCCCGCCGAGATCACGGTGGAGCCGTACCCCAAGCCGCAGATCCGCCTCAGCCGCCTCGAGATTACCGGAGAGGAGATGCGCCTCGCCGCGGAGCGTCACTCCGAACGCCTCACCCCTGGCGGCGCCGAGCCGCGCCGCCTCTGCGGCGAGGGCCGACGCGAAGGCGATCACGTCCGCGTAGGGACGTGACCCGTAGAGCAGCCGCTGCGTGATGCACAACTGCCCGTCGAACACGCGGACGGCAAGGTGTGGGACGTGCCGTGTGTCGTAGAGGTCGGCCCAGACGCTTCCGGGGAGTTCGCCTCGTGCATGCGCCACAGCCGCATGTGCCCACGAGGCGACGACAAGCGACGCCGTGTCGCCGGCATCCAGTGCGAGCCGCCGCGCCGCGGCGGCTCGCACTGTCCCCCGCTCTGGAGCGGAGACCCCCATCGCCGCCGCGCCACAGTAGGCGAGCGCCTCGGCCAGTCGCCCATCGGTGCTCGTCGGCTCGAGCGGCGCCAGTGCCTCCAGGGCGCCTGCCGGGTCGCCCAGCTTGATCTGCGCCAGTGCGCCTTTGGCTCGCAGATCGTCGGCGTCGCGCGGGTCGGCGACGTCGGCTGCGTCGCGATACGCCTGCACCGCCGTGCGCTCGCCACGCCCGTCCAGTGCCTCTGCTCGCAAGCGCCGTGCGCGGCCGTGGCGTGAATTGGCCACCAGCACCGGTTCCAGGTAGCCCAGGGCATCCGCAAACGCGCCTATGCGCAGCGCACGTTCGGCTGCCTCGACGAGGAAGGGCACCGCGGCCTCGGCCCGACCGCCTGCCAGCCAGTGCTGTGCCACGCGCGCCGGGGCCGCGCCGGCCAACGCCAGGCATGCCGCGATCGCGCGGTGGGCCTCGAGACGCTGGTGCGGGGCGAGCGCGTCGGCGAGCGACTGCCGGACGAGTTCATGCCGGAAGCGATAGCTGCTCCTCGAGACCACCAGCACGCCGAGGCGGAGGAGGTCGTCGAGGCGACGGAACGTCGTGGCTTCGTCCTCGTCTTCGAGTCCGACGACCAGGGCCGCGTCGAACTCATCGCCTGCGAGCGCCAGGCGATGCAGCAGGCGCCTGGCATCCGGCGGCACGTCGCAGAGCCTCGCGAGAATCGCATCCCTCGCGCTCTCGGGGACTGCGTCCGCCGTCGTGTGTGCAACCTGCGCCAGTTCGAGCGCCACGAACGGGTTGCCTTGCGCGGCGCTGACGATCCGTGAGGCCTGCTCGGCCCCGAGTGCGTCGTTGGATGCCGCAATCAGGGTGCGTGTCTCCTCGTCTGACAGGGGGCCCAGCCGAATCGCCGACAGGTGGCCGCTGTGCACCATCCGGCCGACGCGCTGCTCGAACGCTGCGTCCGGCAAGTGTGGCCGGAGCGCGAGGACGACGAACGCGGGCCTTCCGGTCACAGCCAGATCGAGCACCAGATCGGCGTCAGACGGACCAAGCAGGTGGGCGTCGTCGATGTGGAGGATGATCGGTCCACCCTCTGCCGCGGCGAGCAGTAACCGGCGAACGGAGCCGAAGATCTGGTGCCGCCCGGTGGGTCCCTGCGGGGCCGGTGCGGGTTCCGCGAGCGGCGTGAGCTGCGCGAGGATCGTGCGGTGCGCCTGCGGCATGCGGTCGAGCACCGTCCGCTGCTCCAGCAGCAGACGCTGTACGAGCGCGATCGCCGTCCCGTAGGGTGACGGCGAGTCGTGGGCCGTCACCGTGACCACGCGCTGGCCGAGGCGGGACGCGAGTTGCCCCAATTGCCGGCCAAGGGTCGTCTTGCCGATCCCGGCGTGGCCGGAGATGACCAGACCGCCTGTCCGCGTCTGCGGATCGTGCGCGAGCCAGCGCTCAACCAGGGCGAGTTCGTCGCGACGGCCGACGAATCCGTGCGCCGCGACCGGCAGGGCCGAGCGACAATCGCGCCGCAGTTGCTGCATCTCCCCATCCGGCCCGACGCCGAGCGTGTCGCGCAGCGCCGATTCCAGTCGCGCATACCACCGCAGCGCCGAGGCGCGATTGCCCAGCGACAATTCGCGCCGCATCAACGCCCGGTGCGCCGCCTCATCGGTCGGTTCCTCGAGCGCGAGCTGCTCCCACAGCTCACTGGCACGCAGCAGGTCCAGATACAGCCGGTGCAGGCGGATGCGCGCCTCGTCGGCCCAGGGTTCGTAGACCGCGGCCGGCAGCACGGCGCCGGTGTACAGCCGCGCTGCGGCGGCACTGGCCGCTGCAGCTCCGGACGCGCGCGCCGCTGCGGCAGCCCGCTCGAATGCCTCGGCGTCGGTCGTCAGGTCGGCGTGGGGCGCCAGGTGCGCATCTCCGCCGGACAGGACGATGGCGTCAGCGAACCCGCATACCTGTCGCGCTAGGTGTGCCGCTTTCCGGAGATTCGCCGCTCCGGCGTCTGGTGCCAGGTCCGGCCACAACGTGTCGATGACCTGTTCGCGGCGGAGCCGGTGCCCCGGTGCAAGCGCCAGCAACTGAACGAGCTGCACCGCTCGGGTGTGGCGCCAGCGGTGGTACGGGATGACCACGTCGTCGACGGTGACGATGAAGTCGCCGAGGAGATGAAGGTGGATGACTGGACGGACCATGGCTGAACCCGGGTCTGGGACAGCCAGTGTTCCTCAATTGTGGGCGGCTGGCAAGGCGCGAGGAACGTTCGAGGAACGCCCGCCCTGCGAGGATACGGACGGCGTCGCGGCAGGTCGCGAGCCGGTTACGAGCGTCGCTCGGGAACAAGGAGCCTCAGCATGTCAGCCCCTTCACTATTCGTCAGACTCGGCGGTTCGGCCGGGATCAAGGCCATCGTCGACGGAATCGTCTCGCGCCACATGGAGAACCCGGTCATCTGTGCGCGCTTCCGCCCCTACCTCGAGACCGAGAAGCTCGACATCACCAAGCAGCACCTGTGTGCATTTCTCGAAGCCGGGAGCGGTGGACAGATGGCCTACGCTGGGCGGAGCATGCCGGACGCACACCGCGGCATGAACATCAGCGAGGCCGAATACCTGGCGGCCATGGACGACATCATGGCGTCACTGCGGGAGCAGGGGATTGACGAGCAGACGCAGAAAGACGTCCTCGCGATCACGTTCAGTCTGAAGGGAGAGATCCTGCACGTCTGAAACGCCGCGGTCCTACGGGCGGCGGGGACGCCGCTCGTTCGACTTTCCGCCTCTCGCCGGCGGCGTCGACACCTTCGGTCGCGTGGTTCCCACCTTCGACCCTGCGGTACGCGCCCGCTCGGTCTTTGGCGCCGTGCCGTTCGATGCGGCCGCTTTCGCCCCTTCACGCGGCTTCGGCAATCCGACCGGCTTCGCGCTCCGCTTCAGCGCGGCCACTTCGCCTGGTGTAAGGTCGCGCCAGTGGCCGGGCTTCAGCTTCGGATCCTTGAGCGGTCCAATCGCGATGCGGCGCAGGTAGTCGACCGGATGGCCGATCGAATCGAACATCCGGCGGACCTGCCGGTTCCGGCCTTCGGCGATGGTGATGCGGAGCGTGGCGTGCCTGTCGTCCTTGCCTTCGAGCATCTCCACGTGGGCCGGTTCGGTGCGGCGCCCGTCAATCGGCACACCCTTGGCCACGCGGCTGAGGTCGTGCGCGTCCGGCACGCCGGCCACCTTCACCTCGTAGACGCGCGCCACTTCATGGCGCGGATGCGTGAGCTGCGCCGCCAGTTCGCCGTCGTTGGTGAGGAGCAGCAGCCCTTCGGTGTCGTAGTCGAGCCGGCCGACCGGGTAGATGTACTCGCGCACCGCCTTGAGCAGTTCCATCACCGTCGCACGTCGCTGCGGGTCAGACCTGGTGGTCACGTAGCCCTTGGGCTTGTTCAGCAGCACGTAGCGCGAGCGCTCGGCCGACTTTACGCGACGGCCATCCACGCGGATGTCGTCGACGGCCGGGTCAGCCTTGGTCCCGAGTTCGCGGACGGGGGCGCCGTTCACCGTTACGCGCCCCTGCGTCATCAGCTCTTCGGATGCGCGTCTGGAGGCGATGCCCGCCTGCGATAGAATTTTCTGGAGCCGTTCCAATTCGTTCCGTTTCCTTTCTTCGTCCCCGTCATCCTACTATCTGCACGCCATGCGAAACCTGATCATCGCCATCGACGGCCCTTCGGGCGTCGGCAAGGGCACCGTTGCTCGCGCCATCGCCGCTGAACTCGGATACCGTCACGTCGACAGCGGCGCGATGTACCGCGCGGTCGGCTGGAAGGCGCTGCAACTCGGTGTCAGGCTCGACCAAGAAGATACCCTGTCCGGGCTCGCCACCGACTCGACCATTGAGATTTCGGCGACGCTCGTCGCCATCGACGGCACGGACATCACCAGGGCCATCCGCACACCCGAAATCGACAAGGCCGCGGCGGCCGTGGCACGGCTGCCGAATGTGCGCGCCATCCTGGTCGGCCGGCAGCGCCGCCTTGGGCTCGACGGCGGCATTGTGATGGAAGGACGCGACATCGGCACGGTCGTCTTTCCGCAGGCCGACCTGAAGCTCTACCTCGATGCCTCGGTCGAGGAGCGGGCCCGGCGCCGCGCCAGCGATTCGGCGCACTCCGGGCCGGTGGCGCTGGCCGAGGTAGCGACGGCGTTGAAGGAGCGCGACCAGAGCGACTCGACCCGCGCCGCCTCGCCGCTCTACGCGGCAGCCGACGCGGTCGTCATCGACACCACCGGCACGCCGGTCGCTGACGTGGTCGCCCAGGTGATGGCGATGGTCAGGAACCTGTTGATGGCTGATTGAGGAGTGCTGATTGAGCTGATTGACGGTTGCTGACTGAAATTCCCGCCCGGGACTCTTCAATTCGCAATCCGCAACTCCCAATCAGCACTTCCCAGAGCGACTACTTTCTGTCCCGGCCGCGGTCCCGATAGTCTTCGGCCGACGCCGGGTCGAGTTCCCATCGGTGCTTGTCGCGGTCGGCGACCTTCTCGCTGCCGCGCAGTTCCTCGTGGTCCTGATACTCCATGCCGAGCGCCTTCCCAATGTCGTCGACGATGTCCTGGTCAGGCGTTGAGTTGTCGCCGCCCGGTGCCTCGTCGCCGGTGAAGTAGGCGTCCTCCACGTTGGCGTCGACATCGCCGCCGGTGATGGACGGCGTCATGGTGGCGTGGTCGGCTCGATGCGCGGCGATTTCGTTGCGACCGGTCCTGACTGCGGAGCCGCGCCGGTTCATGTTGAGCGACGAGGGGGGCGAGGGGACCATCGCCTCGAGTTCGCGGCGGCGCGAGTCGATGCTGCTGACGCGATCCCCCGAGGCCTGCTTCCTCGCTTGTGCCTTCTTGCGGGCGCTGGACTTCGCGGGGCTCTTCGGCGTCGCCTTCTTCTTCGACGGTGCCGCTTTCTTCGCTACCGCGACCGCAGCCGTTCGTGCCGGGCTGCTCTTTTTCTTCGCGGTGGCCGCTTTCGAGGGACGTGCAACCATGCGCTTGGCCATGTGCTGAGTCCTTTCGGAACCTTGACAGTATTGCGATAAGTGTCGTACTCTCCGATGCTTATCGGAAATCAGACGGCGCTGAAGAGCACCTGCTGACATGCCGAAATTGCGGGCCGCCGGACCCCGCTACCAGAACGCCGGCACTCGCACGGGTGTGTTTCGGATTTGCCGGACCACGTGTGCGACGACAAGAGGAGTGCGCAAGGCATGGCAAACGTTGAAGACGAGCAGACTCCAGGTCCGGTCAGGGGCGCTGCGGGAACGCTCGACCGCGCAGCGCGCGGTGATCGCGGTGGGCTGAAGGCCCTTCCGCGCGATGACGACGACCAGATCGACCCAGAAGAATACGCCCGACTGCTGGATTCCTACGATAGCAGCTTCCGGAATATCGCGGAAGGCGAGGTGGTCAAGGGCACCGTGCTCAAGGTGACCGCTTCCGAAGTCATCGTGGACGTCGGCTACAAGTCGGAAGGCATCATCTCGGTCGAAGAGTTCATCGACGAAAACGGACAGGTCACGGTCGAAGCCGGTGACATCGTCGATGTGCTGCTGGAGCGGACTGAAGACCGCGAAGGCTACGTCGTTCTCTCGCGCGAAAAAGCCGAGAAGATGAAGATCTGGGACGAGGTCGAAAAGGCCTACCTGGAGCGCAAGGTCGTCATCGGCCGCGTGATCGAACGCATCAAGGGCGGGCTGGCGGTCGACATCGGCGTCCGGGCGTTCCTGCCGGGCAGCCAGATCGACGTGCGCCCCGTGCGCAACCTCGACGCGCTGCGCGGACAGGAACTCCGCATGCGCGTCATCAAGGTCAACAAGAAGCGCGGCAACATCGTGCTCTCCCGCAAGGCGCTCCTCGAAGAGGAGAATGCTGAGAAGAAGAAGCACACCCTCGAGACGCTGGCCGAAGGCAAGGTCCTGCGCGGCGTGGTCAAGAACATCACCGATTACGGTGCGTTCATCGACCTCGGCGGCATCGACGGCCTGCTGCACATCACGGACATGTCGTGGGGCCGCGTCGGTCACCCGTCGGAACTCTTCAAGGTCAACGACGAGATCGATGTCGTCGTCCTGAAGTACGACGCGGCAACCGAGCGCGTCTCGCTCGGCCACAAGCAGCTCATCACCGACCCGTGGGCGAACGTGATGGACCGCTACCCGGTCGGCGCGCGCGTCGGCGGCAAGGTGGTCAGCCTCACCGACTACGGCGCCTTCGTGGAGCTCGAGTCTGGCGTGGAAGGTCTTATCCACGTGTCGGAGATGTCCTGGAGCAAGCGGGTCAAGCACCCGTCGAAGATCCTGAACGTCGGCGACACCGTGGACGCGATGGTGCTGGGCGTCGACCCGACGGCCCGCCGCATCTCGCTTGGCCTCAAGCAGGTCGAGAGCAACCCGTGGCACGACCTGGCTGACAAATACCCGGTCGGCTCCAAGATCCAGGGCAAGGTCCGCAACCTCACCGAGTTCGGCGCGTTCGTCGAAGTCGAGGAGGACATCGACGGCCTGATCCACATCTCCGACATGTCGTGGAGCAAGCGGATCAAGCACCCGTCGGAGGTCCTGAAGAAGGGCGACGTGGTCGACGCGATGGTGCTCAACATCGACGCCGAGAACCAGCGGCTCTCGCTCGGGCTCAAGCAGCTCGCCACGGACATCTGGGACGACTTCTTCTCCCGCCACCAGGTGGGTAGCACCATCGAAGGCAAGGTTGTCCGCATGACCAACTTCGGCGCGTTCGTCGAACTCGACGAGGGCATCGAAGGCCTCATCCACGTGTCCGAGTTCGATGACTCGCGGCAGGTCGGCAAGGACGACGAGAAGATCGAACTGAAGGTGGGCGAGCCCTACCAGATGAAGATCATCAAGCTCTCGCCGGAAGAACGGAAGATCGGCTTGTCCATTCGCGCGCTGAAGTCCGACGAGTTCCGCGCCGACTGGGAAAGCTATCAGGAGTCATCCGGCGACGGCTCGGCGACCCTGGGCGACCACTTCCGCAACAACCGATAGGCGATAGGGACTGGAGGCTGGAGGCCGGAGGTTGGGGATGTGATTCCCCATCCTCCAGTCTCCGGCCTCCAACCTCGCTTCAAGGATCAAGCATGACTGGCGGCAGCATGACGAAGGCCGAACTCGTCGAGGAAGTCTCGCGGGTCTCGGACCTCACCAAGAAGCACTCCGAAGTCATCGTCGACACGGTGTTCAAGAGCATCATCGAAGCGCTGCACCGCGGCGAGAAGATCGAGCTCCGTGGTTTCGGCAGCTTCCGACTGCGCAAGCGCGAGCCCCGCAAGGGCCGCAATCCGAAGACCGGCGACAAAGTGGACGTGCCGCCGAAGAAGGTGCCGTACTTCAAGCCCGGCAAGGAACTGAAGGACCTCATCAACCGCGAGTCCGACGCCGCCGCGGCCGAACCGGCCGGTTCCGTTCCTCCGCCCGACGCCGTCTCCGTCTAGCTCTCCCAGGGGGCGCCTCACGCCCCCACACGTTCTCCCACAACCCACTCGCAAGTCCGCGCGGCGCCAGCCGTCCGCGCTAGACTTGGCTCGTGCCGATGGATCGCTTGTGGTCCCCCTGGAGGCTGGCCTACGTGACCAGTAACGCGACGAAGCCCGAGGGCTGCGTGTTCTGCGCCGTCACTGCACCCGGAGTCGGCCAGCCGGGCGACCCCGGGCGCGATGCGCTCGTAGTGGTGCATGGCCGCGACTGCTACGTCATCCTCAACCTCTACCCGTACAACAACGGGCACCTGATGGTCGTGCCGCGACGGCACATCGCCTCGCTGACGCTCGCGACCGCCGCGGAGCTCGAGGAGTTGATGCAGTTGACGCGCGACGCCGAGGCGGCGCTCACCGAGGTCTACCAGCCGCAGGGGATCAACGTCGGCATCAATCTGGGCCGCTCGGCCGGTGCGGGGATCGCCGACCACCTGCACATCCACCTCGTGCCGCGCTGGACCGGCGACACCAACTTCATGTCGGTCGTCGGGAACACGCGCGTGCTTCCGGAAGACATGCGCGAGACCGCCGCACGGCTGCGTCCCGTGTTCGAGCGGCTGCTGCGCGCCCGCATGGAAACGGCGGGCTGACTATGGTGCTTGACCTGACCGACGCCCAGTCTGCGTTCCTCGCCGAGGTCACGGCGTTCGCCGTCGCCGAGGTGGCACCGCGGGCCGCGGCCATCGACGAGACTGGCGAGTTCCCGGTGGACGTGATGCGTGCCGCCGCCGCGCAAGGCCTGCTCGGCATGACCGTGCCGAAGGCGTGGGGCGGCCTCGGCCTCGACTACGTCAGCTACGGTGTCGCCATCGAAGCCATCTCGCGCGCCAGCGCCACGGTGGGCGTGTCGCTCGTCGTTCACCACTCGCTGGTGGCCGACCTGCTGGCGCACGCCGGCCTGGCGCGCCAGAAGGATGAATGGCTGCGCCGCCTTGCGTCTGGCGAGGCGCTGGCCGCGTTCGCCTTGTCCGAGCCAGATGCCGGCACCGACGCCGCCAATCAGCAGACCCGCGCCGAACGGACCAGCCACGGCTACCGCATCTTCGGCCGGAAGGTGTGGGTGGCCAATGCCGACGCTGCCTCGGTGGCGATCGTCTTTGCCTGCACCCGCCCTGGCTTGCGCGGACAGGGCGTGACGGCGTTCCTCGTGCCGATGGATACGCCGGGCATCACCCGCACGGCTCGCGCCGACTCCCTCGGCGTGCGCGGACTGGGCTGCATGGACCTCGACTTCGACATCGAGGTGACGGACGAGCAGGTGCTCGGCTCGGTCGATCAGGGCTTCCGGCTGGCGATGTGGGCGCTGCAGGGCGGACGCGTCGGCGTGGCGGCGCAGGCGCTCGGGATCGGCGAGGCGGCCATTGCCGAGGCGATCGCCTTTGCGAAGGTGCGCCAGACGTTCGGGCAGCCCATTGCCAACTACGAAGCGGTGCAGTGGATGCTGGCCGACGTCGCGACGGAGCTCGAGGCGGCCCGCATGCTGATGTGGAAGGCGGCCGACGCCAAGGATCGCCAGGAGCGCTCGCGCGTCGAATCGTCGATGGCCAAGCTCGCGGCCTCGGAGGCGGCGCATCGCGCCACCGACAAGGCGATGCAGATCATGGCATCCGCAGGCTACCGGCGCGGATCGACCATCGAGCGGCTGTTCCGCGACGTACGCGCCACCGCGATCTATCAGGGCACGTCAGAGGCGCAGCGCATGATCATTGCGCAGGGCATTCTCGCGGCGCACTGAGGCGCCTGAGAAGATGTCGCTGTCGACCTTCAGGTCGGCCCCGCATGGCGCGGAGCGCCTCAGCTCCCGAGCAGCTGCTTGGCAATCGTCTGCAGTTGGAGGTTCGACGTTCCCTCGTAGATCTGTCCGATCTTGGCGTCGCGAAACAGCTTCTCGACCGGGTAGTCCTTGACGAAGCCGTAGCCGCCGAACAGGTTCACGGCCAGCGACGTCACCCGCTCGGCCACTTCCGACGACACCAGCTTGGCCATCGCTGCTTCGGTGAGGAAGGGGAGGCCGGCGTCGCGCAGGCGGGCGGCTTCGTAGACCAGGAGGCGCGCCGCGTGGACGTCTGTCGCGGCCCGGGCCAACTGGTGCTGCACCGCCTGGAAGTCGGCGATTGCCTTGCCGAACTGCTTGCGCTGCTTCGTGTAGCGCACGGCGTGGTCGAGCGCGCCCTGTGCCAGCCCCACCATCTGCGCACCGATGCCGATGCGCCCCTCGTTCAGCGTCTCGATGGCCGTCTTGTAGCCCTTGCCCGGTTCGCCGAGCACGTTGGCCGCCGGCACCTCGCACGTCTCGAACAGCAGCTCGCAGGTGCTGCTGGCGCGAATCCCGAGCTTGTCTTCCTTCTTGCCGACGGTGAAGCCGGGCATGCCGCGCTCGACGAGGAACGCGGTGATGCCGCGATAGCCGGCCTCGGGGTTCAGATTGGCGAAGACGATGAAGAGGTCGGCTTCGTTGCCGTTGGTGATCCAGAGCTTGTGCCCCGTCAGCTGATAGCCGTCGCCACTCTTCACCGCGCGAGTGGTCAGCGCGAAGGCATCGCTGCCGGAGCCGGCCTCGGACAGCGCGTAGGCGCCGACCGTGCCGCTGGCGAGCTGGGTCAGATACTGCTGCTTCTGCGCGTCGGTGGCCCAGCGCAGCAGGGCGTTCACGACGAGCGTGTTCTGGACATCGACGACGACGCCCACCGACGGGTCGACGCGCGAGAGCGCCTCGACCGCCAGCACCGAGTGGAAGAAGGTGCCGCCGCTGCCGCCGTAGGCCTCGGGAATCTCGATGCCCATGACGCCGAGGTCGAACAGCTGGGTCAGCAGCTCGCGGGGCATCTTCGCCTGCTCGTCCATCTGCCGGACCAGGGGACGGATCTCGCGATCGGCGAATTCGTATACGCTGTCGCGCAGCAGCAGCTCGTCCTCGGATAAGCGGGTCAGCGGCTGGCGGCTCTGGTCACTCGATGAGGTGCTCACGGGCCGGAATGTTAACAGGCGCCGAGGCTAGGATAGAAACATGGTGAAGCTCCTTCGTGTCACCGCCGTAGTGGCCCTGCTGGCCGCGCTGGTAACGGTTGTCCCTGGCCAGGCACAGCAGCCGGCCGGTGCGCCCACGCAGGGGCGGCCACCAGGCGCCCAGCCCCAGTCATCGCAGCCGCCCGCGAACCAGCCGGTGTTCCGCGCCGGCATCAACGTCGTCCGCGTCGACGTCATCGTCTCCGACAAGAACGGCAACCCGGTCGACACCCTCAAGCCGGAAGACTTCGAGGTGGTGGAGGACGGCAAGGTCCAGTCGATCGACACCTTCAAGCTGGTGTCGCTCGACGGCGGGCTGGTCGAGAGCACGAAGGAGCGGCCGCGCCAGATCCTCACCGACGCCGACGAGGAATCAGAAGCGGCGCGCGACGACGTCCGCCTGTTCGCGTTCTTCCTCGACGACTACCACGTGCGGGTCGAGAGCAGCATGCAGGCGGCCGACCAGCTTGCCCGCTTCGTGCAGACGCAGCTCGGACCAACGGACATGATCGGCATGATGTATCCGATGCAGGCCACCGCGACGGTGCGCATGACACGGAACCACGACGCGGTCATGAAAGGGCTGCAGCAGTTCCGCGGCCGCAAGTTCGACTACACGCCGCGCAACGAGGCGGAGGAACGGTACGCCTACTATCCCACTGAGACGGTCGAGCAGATCCGCAACCAGGTGTCGATGTCGGCGCTGAAGGCGCTCATCCTGCACATGGGCGGGCTGAAGGAAGGGCGCAAGGCGCTCATCCTCGTCAGTGAAGGCTACTCGGCGATGCTGCCGCCGCAGTTGCGCAACCAGAACGCCACCGTCCCTGGCTCGGGCAACAGCGCCGCCGGCGACCCATTCGCCGGACAGAATAGCCCACTCGAGGATCGCGCGCAGTTCATGGCCGGCGCGACGATGGACTCGGACCTGCGCGATATCTACGACCTGGCGAACCGCAACAACGTCGCCATCTATGCCGTCGATCCGCGTGGCCTCTCGACTGGTGAGTTCGGCATCGACCAGAACATCAGCCAGGGCATCGACCGGCAGTACCTCAGCTCGACGATGGAGACGTTGCGGACACTCGCGATCAACACCGACGGTCGCGCCATCGTGAACCGTAACGACCTGACGATGGGCATGAAGCAGATCGTGCGCGACACCAGCGCCTACTACCTGCTCGGCTACAACTCCACGTACACGGGGACGGACGGCAGGTTCCACGACATCAAGGTCCGTGTGAAGAAACCCGGCGTGCAGGTGCGCGCGCGCAAGGGCTACTGGGCCTTCACCGCCGACGATGCCAAGCGGGCGCTGGCACCGGCGAAGCCAGAGCTGCCGAAGGCGGTCACCACGGCGCTCGCCACCATCACCACGCCTATTCGGTCCTCGCGCCTGGTGCGCACCTGGATCGGCACCGAGCGTGGCGCGGGCGGCAAGACGCGCGTCACGCTCGTCTGGGAACCGGTGCCGCGCGCGCCGGGCAGCCCGGCCAGAGCCACCGAGGTGGCCGCGCGCATATCGGTGACGGCGGTGGCGCCAGACGGCTCGCCGTACTTCCGGGGCAAGTCGCCTGAGGCCGCGGCCGCATCGTCCACCACCGCACCGGTCGGCGGCTCGGTCACGTTCGAAGCGGCGCCAGGCAAAGTGCAATTGCGGCTGGCGGTGGAGAGTGCCGCTGCCGAGGTGCTCGACAGCGAATCGCGCGAACTCACCGTGCCCGACCTGACGGCGCCAGGCCTCCTCATCGCGACCCCTGCGGTCTACCGCGCGCGGACGGTCCGCGAGTTCCAGCAGGTGAAGGCCGACCCGAAGGCGACACCGACGGCCGCGCGTGAGTTCAGTCGTATGGAGCGAGTCTTTGTTCGCGTGTCGGCCTACGGCGCGGGCGCGGCGGCGCCGGCCATCACCGCGCGCCTGCTGAACAGGGCGGGGCAATCGATGGCGGAACTGCCGGTGGCGGCCGCCGGGACTGGCGAGGAGACGGCCCGCGACGTAGAGCTTGTGCTCTCGGCCTATCCGGCTGGCGAGTACCTGCTCGAACTCACCGCGACTGGCCCCGGTGCCGGCGAGCCGGTCAAGGAACTGGTCGGGTTCCGCATCACGGGCTGATACGGCGTCTGGCCTGTGCGTGCGTCGTGCGTCTGGCCGGCGGCGCACTGTGTGCCCAATCGGCGCACGACACGGTTGCCCTCGACCTGCTCGTCGATGAGCCAGGGATGAGCCGTGTGCTGCGTGCGGCCGAGGTCACGGTGACCGACGGTGGCACGCCGCTCCTTCCGATCACGACCCGCGACGACGAAACGCGCGTGGCCGCGGACGCGTCGCGGATCGTCGCCATCTACATCGACGAGGACCACCTGCGCGACGCGGCGGTAGATTGCGGTGTCGTCGTTGAGCGGCCTGGACTCGCACCTCGGCAGCCTGCCTGGCGGCCGCAAGACGCTGGTGCTCCTCAGTCACGGCTTCAGCGTGTGCTGGTATTGACTGCTGACCGTGCGCACGAGCCAGGCGCTGGCCGACGGCGGGTTGCGCCCGCTCGATGTGCACCGGCTCAGGTCGAGTACGCCCATCCGCGCGCGTGCCGCCTTCGGCGTGCACCGCGACGCTCTGCCGGCGTTCGTGCCTCGCAGTGCCGTCCTTCCTGAAGGACTGACGGTGCCGCGGCGTACTTCGCCGCTCATCCTGACGTGGTTCGGACAGTCGGCTGGCGGAGCCGGCCGCACGCGCATCGCGTTCGTCTGGGAGCCGGCCGCGCCCGGTCCTCGCGGGAACTGCGGGTCATCGGCGACGGGGCGCACGCCGCCCGTGGCGTCGCGCCAGTTCAGCCGCGCCTGCGCGACCTGCTGGTGCATGCGGTAGACATCGCCGAGGGGGCCGTGCAGATCGAATTGGCGCTCGCAGGGCTGGTCTCGGGCGAATATGCGCTCGAGTTCGAGGCGCCCGGCGCGCGCGCGGCGGTCGTCACACGGCTGGAGTTCGCCGTCACGCCGTAGGGCCGCCACAGTTTTGTCTGGTCAAGGCGGTGCAGGCCGACACCACTGTCCGTTCCTCCGACTTCCACCACCCGCAGTCAGGCGACCGGTGGAGCCGGCTACGAGGTCCGGCTGCGTCGGCCGGCAGCCGCCCGCCAGGAGGCCCCGATCGCGCTCCGCGACAATTCCGTGCAGTAAATGCCGTCATTCCTACGCATTTGTCTGATGTTCGATTTCGCGCTGGTGACGGCGATCGGGTGTTTTACGCCACATCTGTGCGACTCCCGCCGCTCGGGCGCCGCAGGCGCATGGAATCCGCCTTGCTCAGGAAGGCCGGTAACAGCGCGGGTGGTCTTTCCCGGGGGAGTGGGGCGCATATGTCTTCGCAGGTCGCACAGTGGATGGAGCCGGATGAAGCGCATGCCGGTGAAGTACGGAAGCTCTCGACGCTGCTCGAAGCCAGCCAGGCGCTGTCTGCCACGCTGGACCTCCATGCGGGGCTGACCCGCGTGCTCGAGATTCTGGTCCGCCACCACGGCTCGGTGCGCGGCGCCGTCGTCCTGCAGAACGAGAACACCGGTGAGGTGGAACTCGAGGCGTCCGCTGGCGCGATTGCCGTCGGCACGCGCGTGCGCTTCAAGATCGGCGAAGGGGTCATCGGGCAGGTCGTGCAGAGCGGCAAGGCGATGGTCGTGCCGCGTGTCTCGCGCGAGCCGATGTTCGTCAACCGGCTCTCCGATCGGCCCGAGCTAAGCGAGCAGGAGTTGAGCTATATCGCGGTGCCAATCACGGTCGACAAGAAGACGCTCGGTGCGGTGAGCATCGACCTGCGCTTCAAGGCCGACCGCGACTACAACCGCATGTCGAAGTTCCTCGGCGTGGTCGGGTCGATGATCGGCCAGGCCGTGCGGGTGCATCGGCTCATCCAGGCCGACAAGCAGCGCCTGGTGGACGAGAACACCCACCTCCGCAACGAGCTGAAGGAACGCTACGACTTCAGCAACATCATCGGCACCAGCGGCCCGATGCGGCAGGTCTATGAGCAGATCGCCCAGGTGGCGCGCGCCAACACCACCGTGCTGCTGCGCGGCGAGTCGGGCACGGGCAAGGAACTGATCGCGCACGCCATCCACTACAACTCGGCGCGTGCGAAGAAGCCGTTCATCAAGGTGAGCTGCGCGGCGCTGCCGCACGACCTGATCGAGTCCGAGCTGTTCGGCTACGAGAAGGGCGCGTTCACCGGCGCGCACGGCACCAAGAAGGGACGGTTCGAAGCGGCCGAGGGCGGCACGCTGTTCCTCGACGAAATCGGCGAACTGAACCTCGCCACGCAGGTGAAACTGCTGCGCGTGCTGCAGGAGCGCGAGTTCGAGCGCCTCGGCGGCACCGAAACCATCCGCGCCAACATCCGTCTGGTCGCGGCGACGAACAAGGACCTGGAGAAGGCGATTGCGGCGGGCGAGTTTCGCGAAGACCTTTACTACCGCCTCAACGTCTTCTCCATCTTCACGCCGCCACTTCGCGAGCGGAAGCCCGACGTGTTGCTGCTCGCCGACTACTTCCTCGAGAAGTTCTCACGCGAGCACGGCAAGTCGGTGAAACGCATCTCGACGCCCGCCATCGACATGCTCACCAGCTACCACTGGCCTGGCAATGTGCGTGAACTGGCCAACGTGATGGAACGGGCGATCGTGGTGTGCGACGCTCAGGTCGTGCACGCGCATCACCTGCCACCGACGCTGCAGACGGCCGAGGCGACCGGCACCAACCAGACGGCGACGCTCCGCGACTCGATGGAAGCGTTCGAGAAAGACGCGCTCCTCGACTCGCTGAAGAGCGCCCGCGGCAACCGCGCGAAGGCGGCGCGCCTGCTCGCCACCACCGAGCGCATCTTCAACTACCGCGTCCGCAAGTACGGCATCGACTGGCGGCGCTTCAAGAACTGACATCGACGCACGGGGTGTGCGCTACGCGTACATCCCGCGCATCCGCGTCACGGTGGCAACGCGGTTGATCGCCACGATGTAGGCGGCCGTCCGCAGGTCGACGCGGTACTTCAGCGACGTTTGCAGCACGGCGTCGAACGCCTCGCACATCTTGAATTCCAGCCGCTCGTTCACTTCCTTCTCGGTCCAGAAATAGCCTTGCCGGTCCTGCACCCACTCGAAGTAGGAGGTGGTGACGCCGCCGCTGTTCGCCAGGATGTCCGGCACGACGAACACGCCGCGCTCGTGCAGGTGCTTGTGCGCATCCGGACTGGTCGGGCCGTTGGCGCCCTCGACGATGACCTTCGCCTTGATGGCGGGCGCATTGTCCATGGTGATCTGGTTCTCGAGCGCCGCCGGCACGAGGATGTCGACGTCGAGCGTGAACAGTTCGTCGTTGGTCAGCGTCGTCGCGCCGGGGAAGCCGGCCACGGTCTTCTGCTGCCGCACGTAGTCGTTCAGCTTCGCGAGGTCGAGCCCCTGCTCGTTGTAGACCCCACCCTTCCAGTCGGTCACCGCGACGATGCGCGAGCCGAGTTGGCCGATGAGTTCCGCCGAGATCGAGCCGACGTTGCCGAAGCCCTGCACGGCGACGGTGGCGGTGCTGATGTCAAAGCCGAGATGCTTCGCCGACTCGCGCGCCGAGATCATCACGCCGCGGCCCGTCGCCTCGCGGCGCCCGAGCGAACCGCCGAGTTCGAGCGGCTTGCCGGTGACCACGGCCGTCGATGTGTGACCGACGTGCATGCTGTAGGTGTCCATGATCCACGCCATCACCTGGTCGTTGGTGTTGACGTCTGGCGCCGGCACGTCCTTCTCCGGCCCGATCGCGTCGATGATCTCCGCGATGTAGCGGCGCGTCAGCGCCTCGAGCTCGCGGCGCGACATCCGCGTTGGGTCGCAGATGATGCCGCCCTTGCCGCCGCCGAACGGGATATGCGCCACGGCGCATTTCCAGGTCATCCAGGCAGCCAGCGCCGTCACCTCGTCGAGGCTGACGTTCTGGTGGTAGCGGATGCCGCCCTTCGCCGGGCCGAGCGTGATGTTGTATTGGACGCGATAGCCGGTGAAGACCTCGATTTCACCGTTGTCCATCTGGACGGGGCAGGAAACGGTGATCTGGCGCTTGGGGTGCGTCAGGATCTTCCAGATGCCTGGTTCCAGGTTGAGAATGCGAGCCGCGCCGTCGAACTCCTGCAGCATGGCGCCGAAGATCGAACCGTTGGTCGACATAATGTCCCTAATATAATGAAAGACCGATGGATACGACCGCCGAGACGGCAAAACGCCGGTGGGAGCGCGACACGCTCGAGCCCACGCTGAAGAAGGCGCCCGAGCGCGCCACTGCGTTCACCACTATCTCCGGACAGCGCATCGACCGCCTCTACACGCCAGACGACGTGGCGGACGTCGACCCTGTCCATGACATCGGCACACCGGGGGCATTCCCGTATACCCGTGGCATCCACACCTCGGGCTACGAGGGCAAGCTCTGGACGATGCGGCAGTTCGCCGGCTTCGGCACCCCGGAGGAGACCAACGCCCGCTACCAGGCGCTCCTGAAGGCGGGAAGTACCGGGCTGAGCGTGGCGTTCGACCTGCCGACGCTGATGGGGCGCGACCCCGATCACGAGTTGGCGCTCGGCGAGGTGGGGAAGTGCGGCGTCAGCATTGCGTCGCTGGCCGACATGGAGACGCTCTTCGAGGGGATTCACCTCGGCGACATCACCACGTCGATGACCATCAACTCGCCGGCGGCCATCATCTTCGCGATGTACCTCGTGGTCGCCGAGCAGCAGGGGGTCGACTGGACGCAGCTGTCGGGTACGATCCAGAACGACATCCTCAAGGAATTCATCGCACAGAAGGAATTCATCTACCCGCCGCGGCCATCGATGCGGCTGATTATCGACACGTTTGCGTTTTGCGCCACCGACGTGCCGAAGTGGAACACGATTTCGGTGAGCGGATACCACATCCGTGAGGCCGGCTCGACAGCGCTGCAGGAACTGGCCTTCACGCTGCGTGACGGCATCGAGTACGTGCAGTGGGGCGTCGACGCCGGGCTCGACGTCGACACCTTCGTGCCGCGCATGTCGTTCTTCTTCAACGCCCACTCCGACTTCTTCGAGGAAATCGCCAAGTACCGGGCGGCGCGTAACCTGTGGGCGCGCGTCATGCGCGACCGCTTCGGCGCACAGAGCGACCGGTCGCTGAAGCTGCGCTTCCACACCCAGACGGCCGGTGTATCGCTCACCGCGCAGCAGCCCTACAACAACGTGGTGCGCACGGCGCTGCAGGCGCTGTCGGGCGTGCTTGGCGGCACGCAGTCGCTGCACACCAACTCGCTCGACGAGGCGCTGGCGCTGCCCACGGAAGAAGCGGCGACGCTCGCCCTGCGCACGCAGCAGGTGCTCGCATTCGAGAGCGGCCTCACCAGCGACGTCGACCCGTTCGGCGGGTCGTACTTCGTCGAGAAGCTGACCCGCGAGATGGAAGACGGGGCGATGGCCTACTTCGACCAGATCGACCGGATGGGCGGCATGGTCGAGGCGATCGAGCAGGGGTTTCCGCAGCGTGAGGTGGCGGAGTCGTCCTACCGCTTCCAGCAGGCCTTCGAGCGCCACGACAAGGTCGTGGTCGGGGTCAACGACTTCGTGCAGGAGCACGAGCCGCCGCTCCAGATCCTCTACATCGACGAGGGGGCGGGGGAGCGGCAGTTGGCCAAGCTGCAGGCGCTGCGCGCCTCGCGCGACACCGCGCGGGTGCAGCAGACGCTCGCGGCCATGAAGAGCGCCGCTGCGGGGACAGAGAACCTGATGCCGCGTATCCTCGATGCCGTGCGGGCGTACGCCACGCTCGGCGAGATGTGCGACGCGCTCCGCGACGTGTGGGGCGAATATGAAGAGACGCCGATCATCTGAATTGCGGATTGGCGATCGCAGAACAGCGCGCGCATGGGGCAGGACTGCAAGTACGGTATTTCCACTCAGCGAGTAGCATTTAGCGATCAGCAATGAGAAAACTCCGCGTGGTGATTGCCAAGCCCGGGCTCGACGGGCACGACAGGGGGGCCAAGGTCATCGCCCGTGCGCTGCGCGATGCGGGCATGGAGGTGATCTACACCGGCCTGCGGCAGACGCCCGAGCAGATCGTCTCGGCGGCGCTCCAGGAGGACGCCGACGTCATCGGCCTGTCCATCCTCTCCGGCGCCCACAACCACATCGCGCCCAAGCTCATGGCACTGCTGAAGGCACAGGGGATCGACGACGTCCTGGTGCTGATTGGCGGTATCATCCCGGACGTCGACGTACCGAAGTTGCACGCGATCGGCGTGAAGGGCGTGTTCCTGCCCGGCACGCCGATGCAGGCGATCATCGACTTCATCCAGGCGAACGTCCGCGCACGGGCGTAAGCTGGGGCGCGCGTCACCTTCGTCCGATAAGCCAACCACCGTGACCAAGACTCTCCTGCTCGCCGACGACAGCGCCACGATCCAGCGGGTCGTCGAGCTGACGTTTGCGCGGGAGGACGTCCGCGTCGTCTCGGTCGGCGACGGCGAGCAGGCGATCGAGGCGATCAAGCGTTCGGTGCCCGACGTGGTGCTGGCCGACATCGACATGCCCGGCTGCTCCGGGTTCGAGGTGGCGCAGTTTGTCCGCAGCCAGGCCGCCTCCGCGGCCGTGCCGGTCCTGCTGCTGGCCGGTGCCTTCGAGTCGGTCGACCAGGCACAGGCGCACGAGGCGGGGGCCGACGGCATCCTCACCAAACCGTTCGATCCGGCCGTGCTGGTCAGCCGCGTGATGGCGCTGCTCAGCGACGGACGCGGCACCCCGTCGGTCGTGCACGTCCATCCGCCCTCGCCGTCGGAAGCCTTCCGCTTGACTCGCGCCCTCGAGGCGCAGCCGGCGCCCGAGCCGGTGGTCGACGCCACCGACGTGGCCGCACCGGTTGCCGATCCCGAAGCGGCTGCCCTGGCGGCGCCCGCAGGCGCCGACTACTTCGACCAGATCGACCAGGCCTTCGCGGCGTTGTCGAAGATCCCGCGGCCGCTGGTCCCGGCGGACGAGGACGAGTTGCCGCCGCTCGACGACGAGCCGCTTCCGGCCACGCTCCCCTCTGTCCCGATGCCGCGCGCCGTGCCGCTGACCGACGCGTTCGCGGCGTTGCTGGACGCCGAGCGGGCCGGCCAGCCCGACCCGGCGCTGCGCGTCGTTCCCGCGCCTGCCGCCTTCGCCAGCCCTACCGCCATCGACCTCGATGCGCTGGCCGACCAGATCGCCAGCCGCGTGCTGGCGCAGCTCTCCGACCGCATCGTGCGCGAGACGGTGACCGACATCACATCGGCCACGGCCGAGCGGCTGGTGCGTGAAGAGATCGAGCGGATCAAGCGCAACATCAAATAAGATCAGCGGATGTCCGGTCCGCAGCGTTCCCTGACCCAACTCGACCCCGCACGCCTGAATCTTCCCGAAAAGCCGGCCCTCGAAGGGCTCGAAGCGAAGTGGACGCCGCGCTGGGAAGCCGATCGCGTCTACGGCTTCGACCGGACGAAATCGCGCGACGAGGTCTATTCCATCGACACGCCGCCGCCCACGGTCAGCGGGTCGCTGCACGTCGGGCACGTGTTCTCGTATACGCACACCGACGTCGTGGCGCGCTTCCAGCGCATGCGCGGCAAGGCGGTGTTCTATCCGATGGGATGGGACGACAACGGGCTACCGACCGAGCGCCGCGTGCAGAACTACTACGGCGTGCGCTGCGATCCGTCGCTGCCGTACGACGCGTCGTTCGTGCCGCCGGCCACACCCGGGAAGCACCCCATCTCGGTGTCGCGCCCGAACTTCATCGATCTCTGCACCACGCTGACGACCGAGGACGAGAAGGTCTTCGAGGACCTCTGGCGTCAGCTCGGACTGTCGGTCGACTGGTCGATGACCTACGCGACGATCGGCAAGCCGGCGCAGCGCGTGTCGCAGGCGGCGTTCCTGCGCCTGCTCGGTCGCGGCCTCGCCTACCAGCTCGACGCGCCGACCCTCTGGGACGTCGACTTTCGCACGGCCGTGGCGCAGGCGGAGCTCGAGGATCGCGAGATGCCCGGTGCGTATCACCGCCTGGCGTTCCAGCGCGCGGATGGTGGCGAGCCGGTCTACATCGAGACCACGCGTCCTGAACTGATTCCGGCGTGCGTGGCCCTGGTCGCGCATCCGGACGACGAACGCTACAAGCCGCTGTTCGGTACCGAGGTGATCACGCCGCTGTTCGGGGTGCGTGTCCCGGTGCGCGCCCACACGCTGGCCGACCCTGCAAAGGGGAGCGGCATCGCGATGATCTGCACGTTCGGCGACCTCACCGACGTCATCTGGTGGCGCGAACTGAGCCTGCCGGTCCGTGCCATCATCCAGGCCGACGGCACGCTGAAGCCGCTCGCGTGGGGCAGCCCAGGCTGGGAGTCGCTGAACGCGGCCCGCGCGCAGAGCTGCTACGACGAACTCGTGCGCCTCTCGGCCAAGCAGGCGAAGAACAAGATCGTCGAGCAACTGAAGGGTAGCGGCGACCTCATTGGCGACCCGCGGCCGATCACGCACCCGGTGAAGTTCTACGAGAAGGGCGACCGTCCGCTCGAAATCGTCACCAGCCGTCAGTGGTTCATCAAGACCATCGACTTCCGCGAGACGCTGCTCCAGCGCGGACGCGAACTGCAGTGGCATCCGGAGTACATGCGCCACCGCTACGAGAACTGGGTGAACGGGCTCAACGGCGACTGGTGCGTCAGCCGCCAGCGCTTCTTCGGCGTGCCGTTCCCGCTGTGGTATCCGTTGAATGCCGATGGTGTGGTGCAGTACGGCCAGCCGCTCCTCCCGTCGGAAGCGCAGTTGCCGGTTGATCCGTCGGTCGACGTGCCGGCCGGCTATTCGGCCGACCAGCGTGGCGTCCCAGGCGGCTTCGTCGGCGACCCTGACGTGATGGATACGTGGGCCACCTCGTCGCTGACGCCGCAGGTGGCGGGCGGTTGGATCGACGACCCGGAGCTGTTCGCCAAGGTGTTCCCGATGGACCTCCGTCCGCAGGGGCACGACATCATCCGCACGTGGCTGTTTTCGACCGTGCTGCGCGCGCAGCTCGAGCACGACTCGCTGCCGTGGACCAACGCGGCACTCTCCGGCTTCATCACCGACCCCGACCGTAAGAAGATGTCGAAGTCGAAGGGCAACGTGGTCACGCCGAAGGCGCTGCTCGACGAGCACGGCTCCGACGGTGTCCGCTACTGGGCGGCCTGCGCGCGACCCGGCGGCGACACGATCTTCGAGGCGGCCCAGATGAAGGTGGGACGCCGCCTCGCGATGAAGCTGCTGAATGCCTCGCGCTTCACGCTCAGTTCAGCGCTGCCGCAGGGGCCGATCACCTACGCGGTCGACTGCGCGATGCTCCGCAACCTCGCGGATCTGGTCGATGACGCGACGAAGAACTTCGAAGCCTACGACTACGCTCGCGTGCTGCAGCGCACGGAAGAATTCTTCTGGCGCTTCTGTGACGACTACCTCGAGCTGGTGAAGGGACGGCGCTACGGCGAACAGGGCGACGCGGCCGCGGCCTCGGCCAATTCGGCGCTGGTGGCGGCCCTGTCGGTGATGCTGCGGCTGCTCGGGCCGTTCCTGCCGTTCGTGACCGAAGAAGTCTGGTCGTGGTGGCAGGAGGGCTCGGTGCACAAGGCCGCCTGGCCGACGCGCGCCGAAGTCGAGGTGCTAGTGCACGACCACTCGCCGGCACGCCGCGAGGCCGACCAGCAGCTCTACGACTGGGCGACGGTCGTGCTCTTCGAAGTGCGCCGGTTGCGGTCGGAAGCGAAGCAGCCGTTGAAGGTGCCGATCACCACGGTCACCATCACCGCCGCCGCCGCGAGCATTGCGCTGATGCCCGAGGTGGATGCCGACCTTCGCGCCGCCCTGCGCGTACAGCAGTTCGCCTGCGCCGCCGGCGAGCCGAATTCGTTCGTGGTGGCTGGGTACGATGCCGCGCCTCAGGCCTGAGTCCTACCCGGACATCGTCCGTCGCGCGCTGGCCGAGGATATCGGCGCCGGCGACGTCACCACCGACGCCACCGTGCCCGCCTCGCAGCGGGCACGCGGCATCTTCCTGGTGAAGCAGGCGTGTGTGCTGGCGGGGGTCGACGTCGCGGCCGAAGCGTTCCGTCAGCTCGAACCCGATATCGAGATCCACTTCCGCAAGACCGACGGCGAGGCGTGCGCGGTGGGCGAGGAGATCGGCGAGGTCGTCGGCCTCGCCCGTACGCTGCTCGTGGCCGAGCGCACGGCGCTGAACTTCCTGCAGCGCCTGTCCGGCATTGCCACGCGCGCGCGTGCCTACGTCGACGCCTCGGGCGGACGCATCACCGTGCTCGACACGCGCAAGACGACGCCGACGCTGCGCGTGCTCGAGAAGCATGCCGTGGCAGCGGGCGGTGCCACCAACCATCGGATCGGGCTCTACGACGCCATTCTGATCAAGGACAACCACGTGCGGCTGGCTGGCGGCGTGGCGGCGGCCGTGGCGCGCTGCCGCGCGAGCCGTCCCGATCTGCGGCTCGAAATCGAGGCGCAGTCGCTCGAGCAGTTCGACGAGGCGCTGGCGGCCGGCGCGGATATCGTGCTCGTGGACAATATGCCGCTCGACGAGGTGCGCGAGGCGGTGCGGCGAGCGGCCGGACGCATCAAGATCGAGATCTCGGGCGGGGTCACCCTCGACCGGATCCCCGAGCTGGCGGCGACCGGCGCCGACTATGTCTCGGCCGGTGCGCTCACGCACTCGGCTCCGGCCATCGACATCAGCTTCGAGATCGAACCAATCTAGTCCCCGCGTGTCCGACCACCCACGTCCACTGCCACCGGAACTGTTCGAGGCGCTCGAGGCGCGGCGCGAACGCCTCGGCCCGCTCGCCAGCCGGATCCTCTATTTCGAAACAATCGGGTCGACCAACGACGTCGCGAGCGGCTTCGCGCAGGAGGGCGGCCACGAAGGCACGGTCGTCATTGCCGACGCGCAGACTGCTGGGCGAGGACGCCGCGGGCGCGTCTGGTTCTCGCCACCGTCCGCTGGCCTCTACGTCTCGGTGGTCCTGGCCCCAGGGCGTGCGCGGCTGTCGCCGGAGCGGGCGACAGCACTGCTGACGCTGAGTGCCGGCGTGGCGCTGTCTGAGGCGGTAGAGCAGGTGACCGGGTTAGCGCCGGCCATCAAGTGGCCGAACGACCTGCTGGTGGGACGACGGAAGCTCGCCGGCATCCTGGCCGAGGGCGTGGCATCGACCGCGGCGGTCGGCCTGCAGGCGGTGGTGCTGGGCTACGGCATCAACGTGATGGCGGCGGCCTACCCGCCTGCACTGGCGTCGATGATCACGTCGCTCGAGACCGAACTCGGGCGTGGCATCGACCGCGCGGCGCTGTGTGCCGAGTCGATTGCCTCGCTGGCGGCGCGCTACGACGACCTGCTCAGCGGGCGCTACGATGCTATTCTCGACGCGTGGCGTGCGCGGGCGTTCGGGAGCCGCGGCGCAAAGGTCGAGTGGGACACGCCGTCGGGCGTGCGGCACGGGATCACCGAAGGGATCGATGACATGGGCGCGCTCCTCGTGCGGAGCACCGGCTCGGTCGAGCGGATCGTAGCCGGGGAAGTGCGCTGGGGACTCCATGCTGCTGGCAATTGACGTCGGGAACACCAACATCGTCCTGGGCGTGTTTCAGGGCGCCGAACTGATCCGTAGTTGGCGACTGCAGACGCTGCGCGACCGCACGGCCGATGAACTCGGCCTCGCGGTCGACGGCCTGTTCGTGCACGGCAGGATCGACCGGACACGCATCGAAGGGGTGGTGCTCGGGTCGGTCGTGCCGCCGCTGACGAACACGGTGGTCGGCATGCTGTGGAAGTACTTCGAGCGCTCGCCGCTCGTCGTTGACCCGGCCAGCAATTCGGGCATGCCGATCCTGTACAGCAACCCATCGGAAGTGGGTGCCGACCGTATCGTGAACGCGATTGCGGCCTTCGCGCAGTACGGCGGCGACGGCCGGCCGCTCATCGTCTGCGACTTCGGCACCGCCACCACGCTCGATGCGGTGAGCGGGAAGGGTGAATACCTTGGCGGTGCGATCTGCCCCGGTGTCACCATCTCGGCCGATGCCCTGTTCCAGCGCGCGGCGCGGCTGCCGCGCATCGAGGTGCGCAAGCCGGCGACGGTGATCGGTCGCACCACCATCGGCGCGATGGAGTCGGGCCTGTTCTTCGGCTACGTCGGCATGGTCGAGGGGCTCGTCCGCCGCATGGACGTCGAACTTGGCGGCAACGCGGTCTGTGTCGCGACCGGCGGGCTGGCGGTCGTGATCGCGCCCGAGACGCAACTGTTCCAGCATGTCGATGTGGAATTGACGCTGCAGGGGCTGCGGCTGGTCTGGGAACGTAACCAGGCGCCCCGCTGACCGACAGCATCTCGAATCAGCAATCAGCAATCTGAAGTCTACAATCTGCAATTCCACATGGATCTGTCCGAGTACTGCCGCGATATCGAAGCGCATCTCTGCCGCAAGAACGACGGTCACCTCATGCGCATCGTTGGACCCTCGTTCGAGATCGTGGCGAAGTGGGCGTCGGACGGCGTACCGTTGAAGGTGGCGCTGGGCGGCATCGAGCGCTACTTCGAGCGCTACTATCGCAAGGGGCCGCGTAAGCGCCCGGTGAAGATCGACTTCTGTGAGGCCGACGTCCTCGATGTGTTCGACGAGTGGCGCCGGGCGACGGGGCTCACGGCTGCGCTCGCCGGCGACGCGTCGGCGGACGCGCCGGTAACGGCCGCTCCGGCTCGCAAGAAGGGGCCGTCGCTGCCCGAGCACCTCGAGCGGGTGCTGGTGAAGCTGAGCAGCCTCAGGGCGACGGGCGTCCTCGGCGAAGAAGCCGACCCGCTCGTCGACCGCGTGTCGGCGGAACTCGATGCGGCGCGCGGCAAGAGTGCCGGCGTACGCGGCGAGGAACGGCGCGCCACGGTCGAGCGTCTGGCTGCGCTCGACACCGAGTTGATCGCGTTGATGAAGAGCGCAGTGACGAAAGACTTCATCGACGCGCTGCGCCGGGAGGCCGCCGAGGAACTGGCGGCGTTCCGGTCCACCATGGCCGCAGACGCGTTCTCGGCCGCGCTCGACCGGGCCATCACGCGCCTCATGCGCGAGCGGCTCGGACTGCCGATCATTTCGTTTTCCTGAAACTGCAATAGCGCACCTGCGGGTGCGCAGCGATACAGGTCCTATGCTGAACGCCGGACAGACCCTTTCACTCACCATCGAGAAGCCGGCCGCCGGCGGGCGCATGATCGCGCGTGCCGACGGTCAGGTTGTGCTCGTGTCGGGTGCCATCCCCGGCGAGCAGGTGACGGCGCGGATCGAGCGCGTCGGCCGCGGCGTCGCCTACGCCGAGGTGGTGACAGTGGAGCAGCCGTCCGCCGACCGTCGCGCGGTCTCGGCCGATCCGCTGTGCGGCGGCTGCGTCTATGCGCACATCACCTACGCGCGGCAGCTCGAGGTGAAAGGGCTGGTCCTCGAGGACGCGTTCGGTCGCATCGGACGGCTGACGTTGCCAGCGCCGATCGCCGTGTCCGGGTCACCCGAAGACGGCTACCGGATGCGCTCGCGCCTGCACGTGCGCGGCGGCCGCGTCGGGTTCTTCCGCGAGGGGACGCACGACCTGTGCGATGCGCGCGAGACGCGGCAGCTGCGTGTCGATACCTGCGACACCCTGGACCGGCTCGCCGCCGGCCTCCGTTCGCTCGGCATGGCCGGGGTGCGCGAACTCGAGGTGTCGGAGAACATCGATGCGTCGCAGCGTGTGGTGCACCTCGAGACGTCGGCCTCGATCAACCCGCGGCTCATGTCCACCCTCGGCCATTCCGACGGCCTGACCGGACTGACGCTGTCCGTGCCAGAGGCGCACGGCGCGGCGCGCACGGCCGTCGTCGCGGGCGACCCGCACGTCGTCGATGTGCTCGACATCGACGGTCACGCGGTCAGCCTGCGCCGGCACGTGCTGGCCTTCTTCCAGGGCAATCGCTTCCTGCTGTCGTCGCTCGTATCGCACGTGGTGTCGCACGTGTCGCCAGGCGACCGCGTCATCGACCTCTATGCCGGCACCGGGCTGTTTTCGATGGCGGCGGGTGTGGCGCGAGGTGCCCAGGTGATGGCCGTAGAAGGCGACCGCACCGGCGCCGCCGACCTGGCCGTGAACGCCGCAACGACCGCGGGCGCGGTCAAGGCCATGCACGAGGGAGTGGAGGCGTTTGTCGCGCGTCAGCACAACACGCCGAACGTGCTGATCGTCGATCCGCCGCGCACCGGCATGTCGAAGGAGGCCCTCGACGGCGCGATCGGGCTGAAGGCGCCGGTGGTGGCGTACGTGTCGTGCGATGTGGCGACGCTGGCGCGCGACGCGCGCAAGTTCGTCGATGCAGGCTACACGCTCGAACGGCTCGTCGGCTTCGACCTGTTCCCGAACACGCCGCACGTCGAATCGGTCGCCACCTTCCGGCGCTGACGGATCCGGCTGAAGCCGGACACGACGTGGGACAGCTGTAGTGTCCGGCTTTCGCCGGACCCGTGACAGTCGTGGCTACTGCTGCGCGGCGACCTGCTCGGCCAGTTCCTTCATCCGCGTCGCCAGCGAGTTCGGCACCGCCATCGTCGTCATCACGCCGTCCGTGTTGTTCGTGAGGTTCTCGAGCACCCGCGACACGATCCCTGAACTCACCCCGCGAATCACCACGCCGTGCGCGCGGCCGTGCCGCCGCAGGAACGTCTCGACGAAGGCGTTGTAGTCGTCGATGCGCGTTTCGCCCATTGACGGTTGATCAGTGGTGAGCACGATGACGATGGGGCGCCGATCGGTGGCCGGGCGAATGAAGCGCTGGTTCGCTTCGAGCAGCGTGTCGAGGAACGAATTCGCACCGCCGTCCGCCGCGAAGCGCGCCGCCGCCGCGTGCATCAGCGCCTTGTCGAAGGTGGGGGCGAGCCGCACCCGCAACTGGCCGCCCGTGCTGATCAACGTCACCTCCACGTCGTTCGGGATGGTGTCGACGAACGAGTGCAGGCCGGCCCTGAACTCCGTGAGCATCGACGACATGTTCGTGCTCGAGTCGACGATGAGCACGACGCGGAGCGGGTCGACGGCGCGTACCGTGACCGCAAACGAGGTGGCCAGACAGAGCAGGAGCATGACGCAGCTGCGCGTGGTCGCCGACCGCCGGAGATGTGTCATGTGACTCGTCGCCAGCTACACCCGTTCGGACCGTCCGGCTAAAGCCGGACACTACGTCGGTCGATTCGTCCGGCTAAAGCCGGACACTACAGCTGTCTCGCGTAGTGTCCGGCTTTAGCCGGACCATCAG
>Ga0114966_10000337_pt1 | contig 45467 bp, 36 predicted proteins | sample M_130207_XF_Meta_FD_87029 | JGI IMG/M metagenome (GOLD analysis project Ga0114966, IMG submission 87029) | Freshwater microbial communities from Lake Montjoie, Canada to study carbon cycling - M_130207_XF_MetaG | ecosystem: Environmental > Aquatic > Freshwater > Lake | place: Lake Montjoie... | reverse complement strand
CTGGCCACCCATTTCAAAAATCGCAGCAACAGCCCGTCGTGTTCCGCGTGAGTCGCTGGCGACTGCGGCAGCAGGTAGTACGACAAGACCGGCGTCACCGTCAGTGAGACGATCAGCGACGCGAGAATCGAGACGATATAGGCCACGCCGAGCGGTGCGAACAAACGGCCTTCAACGCCCGACAGCGCGAACAGAGGCAGGAACACGAGGATCACGACCGCCGTGCCGAAGACGATCGCGCTGCGAATCTCTTTGCTCGCGTCATAGACGACTTGCAACGCTGGCTTTGGCGAGGGGAGTGCGTTGTTCTCCTTGAGGCGTCTGAAGATGTTCTCGACATCGACGATGGCATCGTCCACCAGCTCGCCCATCGCGACGGCGATGCCGCCGAGCGTCATGACGTTGATCGAGAGATGCGTGCCGGTCAGATAACCGATGAGACGGAAGACCAGCGTGGTGATGACGAGCGACAGCGGAATCGCCGTCAGCGTGATGAACGTCGTTCGAAAGTTGAGCAGGAACAAAAACAGGATGATGAGAACGAGGAACGCCCCGATCACGAGCGCCTCGCCGACGTTAAAGATCCCTCGGTCGATGAAGTTCTTGAGCCGGAACAGTTCCGAGTTAATGACGAAGTCGGCCGTCAGCGACGCTTCCGATTCCTTGAGTGCTTCGTCAATCCGATCCGTCAGCGAGCGTGTATCGACGTGTGGCTGTTTGACGATCGTGAAGACGACGCCCGACCTCCCGTTGACGCTGCCATCGCCCCGTTTGGACTGCGCCCCTTCGACGACCTGCGCCACTTGGCTCAACAACACAGATCGGTCTTGATGAATCTTGATTGGAATCTTGCGCAGGTCATCCAAGACCAAACGCGATTCCGGCCCGAGTCGTCCGAGGATCCGAATTGGCCGCTCGGTCTCCCCCGTCACGGCGAAGCCGCCGCTCGTGTTGATGTTGCTCTCTTTCAATGCCTGCTCGACCTCTTGCAACGTCACGTCGTATTCGAGCAGCGCGGCCGGATCGAGGAGGACTTGATACTGCTTGCGGTCGCCCCCTTGCAGGAAGACTTCGGCAACGCCGGTCACTTTCAATAACCGAGGTCGGATGCCCCAATCGCCCATCGTCCGCAGAGACATCTGCTGCTCGGCCGCTGACGGGAACCGCACGCTGTGAGACTGACCGGCGATGGTCAGCGTCGCGCGGTGATCGTGTTCGTCGCAGTGCCCCATGTCGCCCGACACGGCACACGGCGGCGAAGCCTCCCACGAAAACGTCTCGATCGTCACCGCTTCCCATGACGCCGGTTGATGACGATCCCTCGGTCGCCAGCACAAAACTCGTGGCGATTCCTTGTCGATCAGCACCAACTCGGCGAGCAACCCCGTCCGGGCAATGGGGGCTAACTCGCCGCCAGTTGGTCCGCTTTGTCGATAGATCCCCGCAATGACGATCTGCCCCATGATCGACGCGGGGGGAGTCATCTGTGGACGAATCCCTTCTGGCAGTACGCCGGCTAACGTGGCGAGCCGCTCCTGCACGGTCTGTCGCGCGGCGCGAATCTCGGTGTCCCAGTTGAACTCGATGTAAACGACGTTCAAACCGGCGGTCGTCTGGCTCCGCACTGCTTGCACGCCGCTAGCTCCGAGCAGCGCGACCTCGATCGGCTGCGTGATCATCGTCTCGACTTCTTCCGTCGCGAGTCCGGGGCACTCGGTGATGATGATGACGCGCGGCCGGTCCAAGTCGGGAAACACGTCGATTGGCAACGTCGTCGCCAAGTACGAGCCATAGACCAACAAGGCCAGACTCACCACGACCACGAGCATGCGGTAGTGGAGCGCAAAACGAATAACGGCGTTGAGCATATTGGGCCTTTTCAGTGAGCGGCGTGAACGGTGCCGTCGGCGTGAACGTGAACGTCGGCGCGAACGCCACTGGCGGCTTGGGCCTTGAGAACTCGATTGAGCGACGCCGCTGCACTTTGGGCGAGATACACGCCGCTCGTGACGCTGGAGTCATTGGCCAAGACGACGTTCAAACGGTCCTCGTGCAACACATGCACCGCAATGCGATTGAAGAGGTCGCCGTTCTGTCGGAAGACGTACGCTTCTGGCCCTTCACGCACGACGGCTCCCGACGGCAGCACGATCACGTTTTTCAGTTCTTCCACCGGGACGTGCAGCCGGACACGCTGACCCGGTCGAAAGCGCCAGACCACAAACGTCTCACCCTCTTTTTCATAGCCGCGCGACTGATTGGTCAGCGGAACAAAAAAATCGAACGTCCGGTTGGCGGTGTCGATGGAGTTTGCGAGGTGCCGAATCTGAAACGACTGATCCAGTGCGGGCCAACCGGCGCTGTCGTCCTCAGCGAATTCGATGTGAAGCGGCCAACCATTCTGTGCCGCCTTCTCCAAGGCGGGAGCTTCATTCTTGAAAGCGTGCCCCTCGATGTAGAGCGAATGATGGTTGGACAGCACGGACAGGAGTTGCCCCGCCTGCACTTGGTGGCCGAGCTCGGCCTTCAATTCTTGGACCTCGTAGGCGACGCTCGCGGTGCGGTTGTCGATCAGTTGCGTCTCGGATTGCGGATTGGACTCGTCAGGCTGTGCCGTGGCACGATGTCGCACCGCGACCGGCGGTGGCGCGACGACCTCGATCGTCGAGACAAACTTCCCTTCCGTGATGGCGTCGATTTGTTCGGGGTTCAGGCCGCGCGTGAGCAAGTCTTGGCGATACGCCTGAATCGCGGCGGCCTGCCGGCGGAGCTGGCTATCGAGGTCGATCAGCTTCGATCCCAGAATCGTGCCGTCCTTGGCGAGGTCTTCCAGCCGCTTCCGTTGTTCTTTCACCAGCTCCGTTTCGCGCGTCGCCTTGAACAACTCCGACTGCGTGTTCTGAAGGTATTCGCTGAACAGTCGCAGCGTGAACAGTCGGTCGCCCGGCTTCACCGTGTCACCGGGAAAGGCATGGACCTGCACGACCGCTCCGACAGCGGGTGCCGTCACGCCTCGATCAGATCGCCCCGGTCGATCCACGATCGCGCCCGGAACTTGAATCGTCCGCCAGTACGTTTGCGGCTTCACTGGCTTCGCGACCAAGCCCAGATTCTTGCGCGCCTGCACACTCAGCTTGAGTACCGTCGCCTCGGAACTTGGCGCAGGAGCGGACTCCGCCGCGTGTGTCGGAGTCGCACGCGAACCGATCGCATCCAGCCAGCGGTCGCGCGTGACAAACGCGACGATGCCGAGGCTGGCCACAACGGCGATGCCGCCCAACAATCGAAATATTCGTGGAATTCGCATCATGTCACCTCTGTGGAAAGCACCATTCGAGATTCATTCAAACCCCGCCGCGAGGCGGAGGCCGCAAGGCAGTCACATCTGGACGGACGCCGACCACTCCTGCGTACACCCCCGCCCCGCGAACGAGGCGATTGCTCTGAATCGCAGGATATATAGATCATGATTTCGGTTTCGTTTCCTTGGCCCTCTGTTCGGCCAGTCGTCGTTCGCGGGCGGCCTCACGGTCGGCATCGATTTTCTCATTGCGAGCCAAGCGGGCCTTACGGTGCATCTCGGCCTTGCGAGCCGCTTCGGCTGCTTGAGCCTTGGCGTACTCAGCCGCAGCCGCCTGTTGTGCCTCGTATTGTTTGGCCTGTTGCTGGCGAAGCTGCTGCATCATCTTTTGCTGGTTTCGATTGCTGCGTGAGGCCGCGGGAACATCGACGGTGAGGAACAACACGGCGGCGGTGAACAACCCCGCTGTCATCCAGAATTGATAAGTCATCATTGAAAACCTCGATCCTGCTTGGCAGGAGTGAAAGAAACAGAAAACCCACCCGGCGGCAACGTCTGAACGGACTTCATCCGCCAAGTGGGCCTGCTCCGGTTTGCACCGGAAACAGTTCGGTCATTTTTTGGGTTTGAGCTTGGCCTCGTCCTTGTGGTCGTGGTCCTTGTGGTCGTGGTCGATCTTCGCCGAGAACGGCTTGCCATCAATCTTGAGCATCAGCCGGGGATCGCTCCCTTTGTGATGCAGATCCTCAACGAACTCTTCGTCCTTCAGCGTGAACATCGACGACAGGCCCGCCGGATCGGTCTTCTGTGGCGTGGCCTTCAACTTGGACGACTCCAGCTTGCCGTCGTGCTTCAACGTGACCGTAATTTCTTTCGCCGGGATCGAAACGTAGTTCTTGATGGCTCCATCCATCAGGTAGATCGACACCGTGTGCTTCTTCTCGTCCAGCACGAACTCGGCATGGTATTCCTCCTCACCCAACTCGATCAGCGCTCCCTTGTGTGGGCCGACTTCAGCGTGATCGTGAGCGTCGGCCTTCACCGCAGGCTTGGTCGCTGGCGGGGCATCGAACGCCTGAACAGCCATCGACACGGCGCAGATCGCGGCAAACAGCAGGGCATCCAACTTTTGAACGGACTGAATAAACATGGCTCTTCCTTGTGTCAGCAGATCGGACCAAGGCGACGTGACGCGGGGTCTTGATCATCAGACGAAGACGGTCTACACGCAGTCACAGACAGTCGCCGCAGTCCCAAATGATCAAGCGCCTCCTCACCGTCATTGTGGGAGGCCACCTCAGAGAAATTCACAGCGCAGGCCAACATCGTGGTCGGTCAACAAGGCGCGTGAGGGAAGGCTGCCGAACAGCCTGTGCGAGGCCCGCTTAAACGCGATAGACGCAAAGCGCCGACCGCTGCGGACACGAAGAGAGAGGCGGACCAGAGTCCACGTCGTGACGACTCGCTGTCGCCAATGAGGTCATCCAGCCTCGAACCGAGTCATCCCACGTTCTGATTCCAAAATCGTGAGACATGACCGACTGAGGCAACTCGGCTCGCGGAGCCGACACGAAAAAGACATGCGTCCCGATGCAGTAATGATGCGGGTGCGAGTGGCCACAGGGACAGCCCTCGCGATCCTCTTGGTCTCCGTCAGGCGCAGACTGACGTTCGTGTCCGCACTCGTGCTCGTCGTGACTGTGCTCAATCGCACAAACAGGTTCGGCGAGTGAATGGTCGTGGTCGCATGAGTGCGACGTCGCGCCGGTGCAACAGCACACGAAGTGCTGAGCAACGAATGCGACGAGCATCACCAATGAAACCAAACGATTCACAATTCATTCCTTGTCAGCGAGCGGCGGGATTATGTCTGCCAGCCGAGTTCTGTCAACTGCGGTCTGGGTTGGCCCGATGCAACTCGCACGATTCGTACCAATCGGTATCTGGTGGGCAACCGCCTGAACATTCTTCCACAATTGCCTCGCATCGGTGATGTCTGCCTGTCAGGCCGACTCCTGCTGGTTGTCGTTCGGACCGCACGCGGGGCAACGACAGCGCGGCATTCACGGAAAGGCTTCGATCTGCGCGAGACCCGCGAGATCGGCGGCGGCGAGCCATCTCGTTTCGAGTGCGTCGATGTAACCGAGGTTCGCTTCGACTAGAGCACGCTGTGTTTGGAGCAGCCTGAGGAAATCGAACTGCCCCTGCGCGAAGCCCTCCTGCATGATCTTCACTCCTTCGCGGGCTTTGGGGACGATCCGATCGGCGTAACGTTTCGCCTGTTGGTCGGCGATGCGATAGCGCCCAACTGCGTCGGCCATTTGCTTTGCGATCTCGTTCTGGACCTGCTCGACGGTGGCCTCGGCGCGATTCACTTCGGCTTGGGCCGCGGCGATATTTCCTTCGTTGCGGTTCCACAGCGGCAGCGGAACCGAAGCCTGCAAGATGGCCATGTTGTGCAGCCTCGGTTCGATCTGATACTGGTAGCCCGAGTAGACCGTGATGTTGGGGAACGGCTGCACGATGGCCCGTTGTAGCAGGAAGCGATTCCGTTCAACGCCGTGTTCTGCAGACTGCACCGCCGCGTTGTGAGGGACGTAGCCGTCGAGCAACACCTGCTGAGCGACGCCGTCCATCGATTCCTTCAGGTTGCCGACGAGACGTTCAATCGTCAGATCGCGCAAGCCCATGTTGGCAACAAGTTGCCGTCGCGACGCCTGCCAGCGTGCCTCGTTGTTTTCGAGGCCCAGCTCGGCTTTCTCCAACTCGATCTCAAACAACAGAGAGTCGCTGCGAGTCCCCTCGCCCGCCTGCTGCAAACGCTGCGCTGCCTGCTGTGATTTACCGGTGATCTCGACGAGACGCGTCAACACTTCCGTCCGGCGTTGAGCGGCGAGGGCCGTGACGAAGCTCCGTCGCACGGTTGTGAGCAACTCGAATCGCGTCTTCACGAAGATCTGCTCGGCTTGATAGACCTCGCGACAGGCGGCGGCACGATCGAGACGCAGCTTGTGCTTGGTCACAATCTCCTGACTCAACGCGCCGAAGTATTGGCTTTGATTGCCGACGATCTGGTTGCCGCCTCCAGATAGCGTTGGGTTGGGGTAGAGGCCCGCCTGATACGCCTTGCCCCGCGCCGCCTCCACATCGGCCGCCGCCTGACGCAAGTTGGGACTGCTGGCCTCGGCCAACGCCACGAGTTCTTCGAGCGTCGTCCCGTGAGCCACCTCGTCCGTCGCAATGATCGGCGCGGGAAGTGGCTCGGCGGCGAGCGTGAGTGGGAATGCAAACCACTGCGTACAAAGCGACCCCGCAATCGCCCCCAGTCCGTGGACGAACGTCCGTCGTTTCATCATGCCCCCCTTCCGTGGTGGGTGTTGCCGGATCGACATCGAATGCCGAGGCGGCTTGGCTGTCCGTTCAACTGGTCTTTTCGGCCAGTCCGACACAACGCGCACAACCGAACTCAGCCCGCCCACCGTTTGCGGCAGGACCGTCACAGGTTGCCAACGCCGAAGTCCAGCAAGACCCCGCTCAGATGTCTCACGTTGTACTGCTTGAGGTATCGCCGGACTTCTCAGGCAACTCGCACCTCCAGCGGGTGCGAGGCGACGAACGCCAGTAGTTCCTCCGCGTGGAAGACGCCGGTCGTGGCTCCCATCGAACGGACGCAACTCGCACCCATGGCCGTTCCGAGTTGGAGGCATTCTGCCCGGCTGGCTCCTCGCAGCAGACCGAACAGGAAGCCGGAGACGAAGGCGTCGCCGGTGCCGGTGCCGTCGATCACCTCGACGGGATGAATGCCCGCAGTGAGGCAACCGTCCGCATCCACCAACAGCGAGCCACTGCTGCCGCGCGTGACGACGACCGTCCGCACGCCAAGGTCTCGGAAGTGTTGAGCCTGCTGGAGCGGATCGGCTTTGCCGCTGAGTCGTTCCGCTTCATCATTGTTGGGAAAGAAGTAGTCGGTCCACGGCGCGACCGCTTCGATCCAGGAGGGAAGGCCATCCGAGGGCGACAGCACCACGTTCAGGACCGTCGTGACGTTGGCTTCCCGCGCGAGTTGGAACAACCGCACGACGGCAGCGGGTGTCAGCGCCTCCAACAGACCAAAGCCACCGACATAGAGCACCCGCGCGCGACGAATCGTTTCGAGCGTGATTTCGTTCCCGGAGTACTCGGCATTCGCACCGACGCAGTGAATGAAACGACGGTCCTCGCCCTTCACGTTCAGCACAAATGTACTGCTCGTCGGAGCGGTCTCGCTGAGAACTAAGTCACCGCATTGAACCGCTGAGGTGAGGAGCAGATCGCGCACCTCACGGCCAAACACATCGTTGCCGACGCGTCCCGAGATGCCGATGCGCAGGCCCAGTTTCGCCATGTCCACCGCGACGTTGGCCGCACAGCCGCCGATGGTGAACTCGACCCGTTCCGTCCGCACGAGCGTTCCCGGTGGCGGCATCTTTTCGATCGGCTGACAGACGGAATCCGCGACGATGATCCCGGCGCAGAGGCAGTCAAGAGTGGTAGTCATGCAGGGAGGCTTTCAAGGATGGCGGCTGAAGTCCGGCTGGGCTTTGTTGGAGGGCATTTCAAAACCAGCCCGACGCGCAAGCGAGGGCTTCACCATCGTCGAATGCCCAGCCCTCGCTTGCGCGTCGGGCTAGTGTTTCGAGGCACAAACAGGTTTTGAAATGTTCTCTAGCCGGCTTTCAGAAAAGCCGGACTTCGAGAGATGTTTGACCGGCGGTCTCGTTCGCGGAACGATGTCTATCCGTCCCGATCCCGGAACTCAACCGAGACCTCTCATGTCACGACTGTCCCGCATCACGATCTATCCGCTGAAGTCGTTCGACGGACTCGTCGTCGAGGAAGCCCGAGTCTTGTCGAACGGTGCGTTGCAGCATGACCGACAGTTCTCGCTGGTCGATCCGTCGGGAATGTTCATCAATGCCAAGCGGACGGCCACCGTGCATGGACTCCAGTTGCAACTTGATCCGGTCGGCCGAAGTCTCACCGCTCGACACCGTTCGCAAACGGAGACCGTGCGTTGGAGCATCGACTCCCAACGCATCGCACTGGAACGCTGGTTGAGTGACTACTTCGAGTTGGAAGTGCGGCTGATCGAGGAACCGAACGGCGGCTTCCCCGATGACACCGAAGCTCACGGCCCGACGATCATCAGCGCGGCGACGTGGCCCGCCGTCGCCGAGTGGTTCCCGGGCCTGACGGTCGAGAACGTGCGAGACCGCTTCCGCGCGAACTTGGAAGTCGAGGACGCCGATTGCTTTTGGGAGGACAACCTCTTTCAAGCCGACTCTGCTCCCCTGCCCTTTCGGATTGGCAGTGTTCTCTTCGCTGGAACGAACCCCTGTCAGCGGTGCGTCGTCCCGTCGCGCGATCCCATGACCGGCGAGGTCTGGCCGGAGTTTGCTCGCCAATTTGCCGCGATGCGTAACGAGCAGCTTCCCACGTGGGCCGCTCGAGAACGGTTCAATCACTTCTACCGATTGACGACAAACACGCGGCTCATCGAGCAAGGAGACGGGATTGTTCGAGTCGGCGATGGTGTGAGGCTCGTGTAAAGGTCGTGGCAAATGGACCTCGCACAGCCGAAATGGACGCATCGTCGTTTAACCGCGTGGGCAACGCCCCGCGCGGTTAAACGAGTCGATCCCAGCCGCGCGAGGCATCACTCAACGAAAACAGCCCGGCTGCTGCGGAGCAACCGGGCTGCGAGGGTTCGTGAACGCGATCAACTACTGCGTGATCATCGTTCGCAGTTCGACCAGCGCGGGGGTCAGTCGCGAGGACAAGCGACCGAGTGTCGGGCGATCTTCCGTCTGGCACTTCACGAGGTAGCCGTAGACCGTACGCCAACTGTCGTACAGTTCGTCCATCTCACGGCGGAGTTGAGCGATCGGAACACCTCGCACGAGGTCTTGGTGCAGGCGGACGGCGGCGTCACCCATGCTCGCGGTCTCTTGCAGACACGCCTTCGCAAACGGTTGGCGATCGTCGTTCAGCCAGCGTTTGGCGGCGAAATCGAGTTGCTCGGTCAGGTTCTCAATCGACGCGGCCAGATCGTTGGCGGCCGGGCGATTGAAGTCTTCGCGTTGCAACTGCAGCGCGGTGCGGATCGTGCTGACGGTCTGATCGATTCGTTGCAACACGGCCACGGCACGGTCGCTGTCGATCGTATTGAAGACCTCGTTGAAGGTCTTTTCGGCCTGTTCAATGTACTTGAAGGAATCGACGATCTCGTCGAGTTCACTTCCCTGATTGACCACGTCCACGAAGTGCTCGCACACACCGTAGAACTGATCGGCTGTCGAGAGTGCCGACTTCGCCTTTGGCAAGCGGACGACGAGAATCAACGGCGTCTTCTCGAAGAATTCGTCGATGTCCTTCTTGAGAGCCGAGGTCAAATAGACGAGCTGTTGCTTGTCCACTTTTTGCGGCAGCAGGAGCAGTTGGTGAATCTCACCCGAGGTCTGAGTGATGCGGCGCAGGCTTCGTTCGAGGTAGCGGTTGTCTTCCGTCTGCAACTTCACGGCGAGCGGTAGCCACATCGCCTCGACCCGCTTGTACTCTTCCACGACGAGAGCCGTGTCGGCTTGGTCGTCACGGGCGAGAGCCGCCAGACCGAGAACCTCCTGACGGACACGGCCACCCTGCATGATGTACTGCTGGGCATTTTTCGACCGGCCGAGTTCGGCGCCAATGTCATCAATCAGGTTTTCGAGATCACCCGCCAAGCTAGCCGTCTTCATGTAGAGGCTCTGCCGGTTGAGCTGCGGCTGCATCTTCAACTGCTTGCGAATCGCTTCGCCACCGTCATTGAGGTTGGCGATCAGATCGCGGGTGTCGGCCTGTAAGCCACGAACGCTCTCCAAACGGTAGGCCAACTCACGCCAATCGGCGTCGAGGTCTTGGAACTCTTCGGACAACTGGCGGTGATCGTTGACCTGACCGGCTCGCTTGTCCAATCCGACCGCTTCCGCACTGACCCGCAGTGCATCCGTGTAGAGCGGTCGCAGGCTGGGGACCACGCGAATCTGTTCATTCAGCGCGTAGGTCAACTGCGAAGCATCATTGGAAAAGTCGCGAATCAACGTTCGGAGTTGCTTCAGTTCCGCAGTCACAACACCCGGCGCGGTGCCCGGTACTCCCGCCGGATTGGGAAACGCGCGGTTGCTGTTCGTGCGGCGGCGTTCCTGACCTTTCTCTTGGAGCGAACTGCTGAAGTCGTCGATCATGTCGCGCGTTTGGTCGCGCGTGTACGTGGTCCGTGTGGCGGGAGTTCCCTGCGCCAGCAAGTCGGTCGAAGATGCGATCAGGCTGCTGCCAGCCAATGCCAGCGAGGCCAGTCGCATTCCCCCGCGACAGATCCGATCCGTGAGGCGAGACGAAGAGCGAGACATGGTTCAGAATCCTTTCTGTGAGACGAAGAGCGGCCCAACAGGGGCCTGTCGCCGATCACGTCAGACCGGGCCGTGCGCGGACACTAGCCAAATCTGCCGATTGCTCCTAGATGAGGTTTCGCAGTTTCTGCCGGATCAAAACCGGGTGACTCACGCTCCTCGTCATTCGCGCATGTTATTGAGAAACGGCGTAAGACGGCGGTTTCCGCTGAAACCACTTGGACCAGGCGCAGGTAGTCATGCCCGACTGGACGAACGAGCGGCCGCCCACACAAAGCGTGTCATCCCCCCAAGTTCCCTGTGACGGCCGACGTAATTTCTGAGGAAAGAGCAACCATGCATCATGACGCGATCAACCTGAACCGCCTGAAGATGAGTCTGCTTGGCTTCGGAGCCATCGCGTGGTCTCTGCTGGCTTTCGCAACCAGTAGTGCCTCGGCCAGCGAATCGCTCGTCAACCGCTTGCCATCGGGCGTCTTAGCCACGGTGGAGATCGCGAAATTCGGGCCGGTCATCAGCACCATCGAGAACTCGAAGGAACTGAAGCAGTACCTCGACAGTCCGCTCTACGACGACGTGCTGAAGAACGACGGCGTCCGAAAGGCATTGGCTGGAAAGGCCCTCGCAGAGGCTCAACTCGGCATGAGCTTGTGGCAGGCGGCGAAGACGTATCTGGGCGACCGCGTGTTGCTCGGTGTTTACGCTCCGTCGAACGGACATGAGCCCGACGGCGTGTTGATCGTGCAGGTGGAGAACGCGGGCGACCTGACGAAGTTGATCGAGAAGCTCACGCCGTTGATCGCGTTCGCCGGGCGAGACGTAACGTTGAGTGATCGTGAAGGAGGCGGGAAGTTCATCAAGTTGAAAGACGGCAATGAGCTGGTGGTGAAGGATCGCTGGGTCGTCGCCAGCAAGAACAGCGATCTGCTGAAAGAGACCCTCACCAATCTGACCGAATCGAAATCGAGTGGCGTGGAAAATGAAGCCGCTTGGAAAACGATGTCGCAGCAAATGGGGGACGGTCACGGGGCGCAGGTCTGCGTGAATCTTGCTCGCATCAAAGAGCTGACCGGACAGACACGACTCATCCCTGCGAGGCTCGACAATCCGGTCCTCTCGCTGCTGTATGGCGGGTTGCTCGAACTGGCCAACAGCAGCCCGTATGTCGGTGGGACGCTCGATCTGAACAAGAACGGGTTCTCGCTCCAAGCGGCCTTGTCGGGGAAGGCGAGCGATGTGGATGAGGCGCACCGCGCGATGCTCGTCGATCCCGCGAAGCCATCGCTGCCGTTCGTTCCTAATGTGCCAGGGCGGCTCGGCGCGATCTCGCTCTCACGCAATTTTGTCTCGTGGTACAAGGCTCGCGAACTGCTGCTCGAAGCGAAGCTGCTCCCCGAGTTCGACAAGTTTGAGACCGGCCTGGCGACATTTCTTCCCGGCAAGGACTTCGCCGAAGATGTCCTGCCCGTGCTGACCGGCCGGATCGCGTTCGTCTCCGCGCCGCAAGACTTCTCGAACTTGGACGGCAAGCCGGGCGTGCAGCTTCCGGCGTTCGGACTGGTTGTTGAATTGGCCAAGCCGCAGGAAGGGGCCGACCTCTTCAACGTCGTCACGCAAACATTGCTGGCCATCGTGAACATCAACGCTGGGCAAGAAAAACGTCAGCCGTGGGTCCAGACCTCCGAGAGCTATCACAACGTGCAGATCAACTTCGCTCGCTTCCTCCAGCGACCGAAGGGGGATCAGTTGCCGACGGCCTACAACTTCCAACCCGCGTCGGCACTGGTCGGCGATCGGTTCATCTTCTCGTCCACATTGGGACTCTGCCGCCAGTTGATCGACGCCCTGAATGAACCGGTCTCGCCCTCGAATGGGTCGTCAGTTCCAGCCGCCGTGCTGCCGAACTTTGTCCAAGAACTGAACCCTGTGATCGGTGCCGACCTGCTCGAAGCGAACGCCGCCGTGATCCACGCGAAGAGCATTCAAGGGGGCAAAACGGCCGAGCAGTCGGCTCGGGAATTGGACTTCCTCTGCAAGCTGCTCCGTCACCTGACCACGATCAAATTCGACACCGTGCAACATGCAGACCACATGCGGCTCGAACTGCATGGCGGCTGGAAGTGAGTGGGCCACCGGACGGAGTCGGGCCAAATGTGATTCTTGGGCGTCAGCCCTCGGCTGGACATCTGAGCGGGGTGGCGTGAGCCCCCGGTTCCGCGTTGATCGAAGAAGGGGCTTACGCCCAAAACCAAGAACCGGGGGGCTGACGCCGTCCCGCTCAGAGGGGCATGACTTATGAGCCGAGTTGCCGAACTGACTGGATTGCTCGCCCCGTATGACACCGCTCGTGAAGGTGCGTGGTCGTCGCGCGAGGCGGCTCATTTATTGGGGCGGGCGCAGTTTGGGTTCACGTCCAAGGAACTCGACCGCGCGGTGAAAGAGGGACTGAACGCGACGGTTGATCGGCTGCTCGCGCCGCAAGCGGAGTCGGCCGAGTATCAAAAGGCGGAGGCCGCACTCAAGCAGACGGCGCTGGCGACGGGTGAGATCGGCGATCTGAAGGTGTGGTGGCTGTACCGCATGTGGGGGTCGGCCAATCCGTTTGGAGAGAAGCTCGCGGTGCTGTGGCACAACCATTTCGCGACTTCGCACGCCAAGGTTCGATCCGTCCCGCAGATGTTCGCACAGAACGAGTTGATCCGGACGCACGCCCTCGGCGACTTCAAGCAATTGCTACACGGCATGGCGGTCGATACGGCGATGCTCGTCTGGCTCGACGGCAATGCGAATCGCAAGCGGCACCCGAATGAAAACTTCGCGCGTGAGATCATGGAGCTGTTCGCTCTCGGCGTCGGCAACTACACCGAGAAGGACATTCAGGAAGCGGCTCGTTCGTTCAGCGGTTGGCACGTGCGCGAAGGGGCCTTCTGGTTCAATCGCCTCCAGCACGATGAGTCTCCCAAAACCGTGTTCGGTCAGACCGGCAACTTTGACGGCAAGCAGATCGTCGATCTTTGCTTGGCTCACCCCGCCTGTCCGCGCTTCCTCGCGATGAAGTTGCTCAAGACGTTCGTTCTCGCGAATCCGACCACCGAGCAAATTGACGCCGTTGCCGCGCGGTTGAGTCATCACCAACTTGTCGTCGCGCCGGTAATGCGTGAGCTGCTGACATCGCAGTTGTTTTTCGAGGCCGCTCAACGGCGAGCCGTGATCAAATCGCCGCTCGATCTGGTCGTCGGATCACTGCGGGCGGTGAGTCAATCGGTGAAGTGGCCCCCCGTCGCGAAGGTGCTCGCGGACCTCGGGCAAGACGTGTTTGAACCGCCGTCGGTCAAAGGCTGGGAAGGTGGCCGTTTGTGGGTCAACTCGTCATCGCTGCTCATGCGGACGAACTTCGCCACGGAATTGGCTTCGAGCGACCGCTGGGCGACGTTGTCGAAGCCGATCTTGGACGGAGCGGGCGGCACGAGCGAATCGGTTGTCGCGCGGCTCGACAAGTGGTTGCTGGGGGGGATGGCCGACGAACGGCTGCTCTCCGATCTCGCGTTACACCACAAACAGGCCGACGGGGACGCCATTCAAAAGCTGCGAGGCGTGATGCAGCTCGTGATGTCGCTGCCGGAGTATCAGTTGCTTTGAGGCACACACACACACACACACACCGGAAGTTCAAAACCGTAGGGTAAGCGTCTTGCTTGCCCAAGTCTGAAAATAGAGAACGGGCAAGCGAGACGCTTACCCTAAGTGTGACAGGTTCTCAGGAGACCAAGGCCATGCTTTCATCCACTCGACGTGACTTTTTGCGACAACTGGGAGCGGCGGGGATCGTGTCGCTCGGCGCGATGCCGCCGCGGTTCATGACGCGCGCTGCCGAAGCGGCGACGGGACCGGTGCCGCGCGACCAGCGAGTCCTCGTCATGATCCAGATGGCGGGAGGCAACGACGGGTTGAACACGCTCGTGCCCATTGGCGATCCGGCTTATGAAAAGGCTCGGCCGGGGATCGGCTTCAAGAAGGGGCAGGCTTTGAAGCTGAACGAGCAGTTCGGGCTGCATCCGAATCTGACCGGGCTGCGTGAGCTGTTTGACGAAGGGAAGCTCTCCATCGTCCAAGGGGTCGGCTATCCGAACCCGGATCGTTCGCACTTCCGCTCGATGGACATCTGGCAGTCGGCGGAACCCGATCGGGCCGAACCGCGCGATGGCTGGTTGGGCCGCGCCCTCGAATGGCAGTTCGATCAGCAGCCTGCGTTGGCCGAAGGACTCACGCTGGGAACCGACAAGCTGCCGCTGGCCTTCGTCAGCAGCCGCGTCAATGTGCCGACGCTGCGCCGCGTGGAAGACTTTCAATTGGCGGACGGATCGGGACCGGCAGCCAATCGGACGCTGACTCGCACCGCTCAGAAGCGACTCGCCGGGGAAGCGGCTTCGTCCGGCAGTGAACTCGATTTTCTGAGACGTGCGACGACGACGGCTCTGACCAGCGCCGAGCGATTGAAAAGCATGTCGTCTTCGTACAAGACGACCGTCAATTATCCGGGGACCGCGCTGGCGAACCGGCTCAAACTGATTGCTCAAATGGTGACGGCCGACTTCCCCGCGCGGATGTACTTCGTGTCGCTCGACGGCTTCGACACGCACTCGCAACAGCAGTCGGGACACGCCGCTCTGATGGCCGAACTGTCGGGAGCGATCCGCGCTTTTGAGCAAGACCTGACCGAGCACAAACTGAACGATCGAGTCGCCCTCGCCACGTTCTCCGAATTCGGCCGCCGCGTCGCCGAGAACGGCAGCTTGGGGACCGATCACGGCGCGGCGTCGATGCTGTTCGCCATGACCCCCACCGGCAAAGCGGGCTTCCACGGCAAGCCCCCCAGCCTGACGGATCTCACCGACGGAGACCTCAAGTTCACCACCGACTTCCGCTCGGTCTACGCCACGCTGCTGGAGAAGTGGCTCGAGATTCCGGCTGAGGGAATTCTAGGTGGGAAGTTCGAGACGCTTGGGTTTGCTTGAAGCGGATGACAAATGGGAGGAAGGGACGGCGCTGGCTTGAGCGGGGGAAATCAGTGCGAAGTGAAAAGTGATCAGTGCAAAGTGAAGACAGAGGTCAACTCAATCCAACGAGTCGAGTTGACGAAACCGCGCCATCAGTCACCCAGCCCACGAATTGGCCAGTGATCGCCGATGACTTTCTTCCACACTTTGCACTGATCACTTTTCACTTCGCACTACTTCTCCCCAAACCAGCTCCCTCCTCATCGCGCAATCCGCCCTCAAGACTCCCCCGTCTCCCGTCCTTCCCCTTCCCACGGCCGAGAATTGCCGTCGGGTCCGCTCGCCAGCTTTGAGGGCTGTGGCTAGAATCGCCTCGAACTTTGCGGGTTGTGACCGTTGTGAACAACCGGACACAAGTCCCGGCTGCCTGTTGCCGATGAGCGTGGGCAGCATCGGAGACGTTGGAATTCGTCGGGCGTGGGATCAGTTGAGAGGGTGCGATTCATGGCTAAAGCAGGCGGACGGAAGAAGGTTCCCAAGGAAATCGCGATCATCAACGCCGACAACTGCACCGGCTGCGAATCGTGCCTTGAGGTCTGTCCCGTAGACTGCATCTACAAGGTCGAGGGCGAGTCGATCGCCGGGCTGCAATCGTGGTGTGAGATCGACGTGGAGCGGTGCGTCGGCTGCGAAGTCTGCATCCACATCCCGACCAAAAAGACCGACCCCTACGAACTGACCGTCTGCCCGTGGGACGCGATCATTCTCGTGCCGACCGTGCAGGTCGCTCAAGCCGTGGCGAACAAAGGTGGTCCGCCCGGCTACATGCTTCAGCACTGGGACCGCCTCGTCGTTCCGGCTCAGCGTCTGGCGGAGCTGGCCGCTGAACAGGCGAGCGCGAAGTAGCTCTGCCCTGAAGTCCGGCTTTTCTGAAAACCGGGCTTCTTTATTTCCACGTCGTTTAACCGCAAGCCGAAGGCGTGCACGGCAAGTGTTAGTGACGGGAGCAACGTTCTACACGCGCAGGCCTTCGGCTTGCGGTTAAACGAAGTGGTTCTTGGTTCTTGAGGTTTTTCCCTCATGTCTGCGCGATTTCGAGTCCTCATCACGGACCGGGCTTGGCCGGACACCTCGGTCGAGAGCGATCTCCTCTCGCGCATCGGGGCGGATGTTGTGGAATCTGCCTCGATGGATGAAGCGGCTCTTGTGGCAGCGGCCTCGGACGTGGATGCCATCGCGACAAACTGGGCCTGCGTGACGGAGGCCGTGATGCGGGCGAGTGGCCGGTGTCGGACGGTCGCTCGGTTTGGGATCGGCGTGGACAATATCGCCGTCTCGGCCGCGACGGCACTTGGGATTCCTGTCACGAACTGCCCGGACTATTGCGTGGGCGAGGTCTCCGATCACGCGCTCGGGTTGCTACTCGCATGTGCCCGGCGGATCGGGTTCTTTCACGGTCGCACCAAGCGTGGTGAGTACAAACTCGCTGCCGTGCGACCGATGCAGCGGATCGCCGGTCAAACGTTGGGGCTACTCGGGCTGGGGCACATCGCGCGGGAGTTGGTTCCGAAAGCGCGGGCACTTGGTCTGAACGTCATTGCGCACACGGCGAGTGGCCGCGACTATGGGACCCGCGTGCGGATGGTCTCCTTTCCCGAGTTGCTTGCGTCGAGCGACTACCTGTCGGTCCATGCTCCGCTGAATGACTCGACCCGTCGCCTGTTTGATGCGGCGGCGTTGGCTCAGATGAAGCCGACCGCGTATCTCATCAACACGTCGCGCGGCGGACTGATTGATGAGGTGGCGTTGTGGGACGCCTTACAGCGGGATCAGCTCGCGGGGGCGGCGCTCGATGTCTTCGAGCCTGAGCCGCCCGATCTGTCGCGACCGCTGTTTCAAGACGAGCGAGTCATCGTCACGCCACATGCGGCGTTCGTCTCCGAGCAATCGGTGCGGCAACTGCGAGTGCAGGCGATGGAGCAAGTGGTCGCGGTTCTGGAAGGCCGTCGCCCGAACAACGTGCTCAACCCGCAAATCTATTCTGGTCAGCCTTGATCGTTGCCGTTCTCCCATTGGGCGCGACGCTCTCGCCGTCGCACCACCGCTTCGTGAGCTAGCGTTCTCCTCAGACAGCACTGCGGAACGATCTGCCAATCGAAGCCTGACGCGCGAGCGAAGGATCGGTGGCCGTGCGTGCTTCGCTTGCGCGTCAGGCTTCGGTGAGCCTGCGTCGTTTTGTCGCTCGCTTAAAGGATTCCGATCGTGGGCGCCCGCCACTCTCGTTCCAAAAACATGGCCAATTCCTTCGAAGGGGTGGCCGCAAACGCCGTCGCGGTGACGGAGGACCTGTCGTTGGAATTCGGTTCCACGAACACGACTGTTCAAGAGAAAGCCACCGACGATTCGTTGTTCGTGCAATTTGAAACGGACGACGCTCCTTCAAGTGACGAGCAGGTTTCGCTGGCGTTGACCGAAGCGTCTGCCGCATCTCAGACGTTCGACGCTCCCTCTGTCGATGAACTCGATGGCCTGCGCGAACAACTTGACGGCAAGGACGAATTGATTTCGGCACTGGTCGTCGAACTGGAAAAAGTTGTCGAGCAACTCGATCGGCTGCAGCGCAGCGGTGGCGAACGACCGCGCGGGTCGGGAAGTTTCACGGCGTCGAGCGGATCAAAACTGTCACCGGAAGCTGCGGAGGAACAGCAGCAAATCTTCGGTGATCTTCAACGTTTTGTGCAGCAGTGGGACGAGCTTCAGCCAGCCAGTGTGCTGGGGCGGATCGAGTCTGAATTGGCTGCGATGCGTTCACTGATGACGCACGGTTCCCATTCGCTCGCCCCGCTCGACGCTTTGACCCGCGAGCGGTTGGACGCGACCAGCGGCTTGGACGGCGTGCTCGCGCGGCTGGCCATCGAGACACCTGATCGCGTGCGAACGGAGTCTCCCACTGCCGGTTCGAGTTGGGAATCGATGAAGCGGCAGATGCTCGGAGAGGACGACACCGCAGTCGTTGAGGAACACGAAACGGCCGTCGCCTACTTGGATGATCGGCCGATCGAAACGGCATCTTCCTGCGGCGAAGAACTTTCACTGGAGCGTTACACCGGACTCCTTGCGGTCGATCTCGACGCGGCCACGCGCGAAGAGTTGCAGGCCGCTTGCGCCGATCGAGACGCAGCCATCGTGCAACTCACACGCTTGTTGCGATCGCACAACAACGTCGAGTTACCCGCCGATTGGAGTGACATCGCGGGTATCCCAGATGAAGTGAAAAGTCGTGCCGATCAACTGGTGTCACGTTTGGAGAAGCAGGTCCAACTGGCCGAGGTGGAACTGTCCTTGGATCGGGCGCGGCTGTCTCGCGAGCGGAGTCAGGTGCAGGCCGAACGAGCCACCATCGACCGGCATCTCAAACGCCTCGGTCTCAGTTCACTCGACGAGTTGGAGAACATCGCCGTCGAAAGCGGTTCGGCATCGGATCGGCGCTGGATGCGATTCTTGGGCGTGAACCGCCGGTCGTGAGGCGAGGTGTGCAGCGCTACCGCGATCGTCTGGCCGGTGCCGCTTCGTCGGCATAGCCGGTCTGCTGGATGGCCGACTCTGGCGATGACGAGCCTGACTGGCGACTGGCCGTCTGGTCGAGAAATGCGCTGACCGAAGTCAGTGTTTCCTTGCGCTGCATGATCTCGGATCCATCGGCTAACTGAACGGACATTTCGAGATAGCGATTCATTTGCGAATTGGTGGGCAGCCCGGTTCGTCGGTCGACCTTGCACGTCCCGTGGCAATGGCCACCGCGGACGAACACGCGCATCTCGCGGTCTGCATCACGAACCACTGTCGGCACTTTGTCGCCCAAGATGTTGCCTACGAGGCTGATCTCGGCGGTGGTCTCGGTGAGACCATCAAGGACACAGCGCGTGTTGACCTGTACGGGAATCGGGCCTTCGGTGCGGCGCGGCTTCAAATCCCACGACTGGCCCACCTTCACGGCAACGGCAGGACTCGTCGGGTCGTTGCTGTAAGGCAGTAATCCGATCCCGTCATCGACGAAGTTGGCGAGATCATGCTCGCTGTGAACTCCTTCGAGTTGTTGCAGCACCGAGGAGCGAAGGTGTGACGGCACATCCTTCACGCAGCGTTGAAGGAACTCAGCAAAGCCAATCAACTGCTCGACCCTGTTGTCGGGTCCGATCCAAAATGAGAAGCCGTTCTCGTTCAATCCCGCGTAGGCGAGGGCTTCCGGTGGGATCGGCTGCTGCGGCGAAGCGTCTGACGAGTATTCGACGTTCTTCCCGGCGATGTCGTGCGAATAACGGATGCGGTGATAACGAACGCCCAGCCGTTTGTGGCCGTCACGCACTTCTTCGACGCTCAGCGACAGGAGCATCTCCGCCAGCGATCGATAGACCGAGATTTCGCGACCGACGGCTTGAGTCAGCCGCTGTTCGACACGCTTCGTCAACGGGAAGCGATCCCCGACCTTGAGCTTCAGTTCCAGCTCGGCCGCAGTCGGCACCTCGTCCGACTTCTTGCCGTCGCCATCGACCAGTTCATCTCCCTCACCTTCCTCGTCGAGGTCCGCGAGGTCCGCGTCTAGGTCGGCCTTGCTCCCTTGGAAGTAGTTGCAACCGGGTAGCCCGACCAATAACAAACCCGCCAGCGCGAACAACCGCAGCGTAGTGAACGGCATTTTGAAGAACGGCACTGTCGAGAACAGCATCGTGAAGACCTTCCTTGGTCGAGGACACCGCCAGACGAAGAGGCCACCGAATCGCTGCGAGATGATGCAACGCGGCCCCCGCGAAGTGTGGGAACATAGCAGTCGATCCCAATCGCGCAAAGGTGAGCTTGCCGGGTAGCGATTCATTAGGCGAGCGGCAAGACTTGATTGACCCAAAGTAGACGTGTCACTCCGTGACACGAACCGTTCCCGCCACGGAGTGTCTGGTCTACTTTCTCTTGCCGGTCGCCTTAGGTGACAACTCGTCCCGAGGCCATCCCGTAACCATGACTTCTGGAACTCGCCTTGCCCCTCGTGACGAACCGACCTAATTTGATGCGTTGATGGAGGGCCAGCTCGCCTGGAGAGCGCCCCCTCACTGATCCACATTCGTCGAGGAGTGTACTCACGATGGTCGTCGTTCCCGCGAAGTCATTGGTTGTTTGTTCGTGTTCGTCGTGCCGTCACTGGCTCGCGCTGCGGTTCGCTGTTTTGTTCGGTGTCGCGTGGAGCGGGCTGTCGCTGGGATCGCGTTCGCTGCAGGCTGAACATCTGTCAGCAGCGAACGAACTGCGCCCCGCCGGACCTGTGACGGGGGCGCTGTTGATTGCCGGTGGAGGAGGAATTCCCGTCGCGGTCCTCGATCGGTACTTCGAGTTGGCAGGAGGCGAGCAGTCGCGGATCGTCATCATCACGACGGCCAGCCAATTGGCGGGAACACCCGAAGCGGAGCAACGCTACGCGCACTGGCACGATCGCAAACCGGCCTCACTGACGTTCCTGCACACACGCGATCGCTTGGAAGCGGATCGTGCGGAGTTCTCGAAAGTGCTGCTGGAAGCGAACGCCGTCTGGTTCATGGGAGGCAATCAAAACTGGCTGGCGGAAGCGTATCTCGGAACACTCGTCGAAGAACGCTGTCATGCCTTGTTGCGACGCGGCGGCGTGATCGGCGGATCGTCAGCCGGGGCGGCGATCATGTCGCGATCAATGATTGCGGGAGGGCGGGAGTTGCCCGTGATGGCGTCGGGATTCGGGTTCTTGGAAGGGACGATCATCGACCAGCACTTCCGAAAGCGGAACCGGCAAGCTCGACTGATGCAGGCTCTCGAACTTCGGCCGGGGCTCGTCGGCATTGGCATCGACGAGGCGACGGCATTGGTCGTGCGCGGCCGGACTCTGGAAGTTGTGGGAGACTCCGATGTGACCATCGCTCTGGCTCCGTCATCTGGGCGTGATGCACGAGTTCAGTCATTGGTCGCTGGCCAGAAGGACGATTTGGTGAAGCTCAGCCGCGCGGCGATCGCCCGCACGCGGCCCACCTTTCCGGCTCGACTGGCCCCGGTCCCGGAAGTCAAATCCGGAACGTTGGTCATCGTGGGAGGTGGCAGTACGCCGCGCGAAGCGGTCGATCAATTCCTCACGGCAGCCGGCGGCAAAGATGCGTCGATCATCGTTGTCTCGAATGCACTCGGTGAAGAACCGCCTGAGGAACAGAAGGTCTGCGGCTGGCTGAAAACGGCGGGAGCATCCAACGTGCATCAGGTCCACACACGCACGGGCGACGATCTGGCCAGCCCTGAATTGCGGTCTCGAATCCAGACCGCAAAGGGTGTCTGGTTCACAGGCGGTCGTCAGTGGCGGCTGGTCGATGCGTACCTCGACACGCCTGTTCAATGCCTGTTTCAAGCCGTGCTGAATCGCGGCGGCGTCATCGGCGGGACATCGGCGGGAGCCACGATTCAGGGCGATTACCTCGTGCGCGGCAATCCGATGGGCAACGAAGACATGATGGCCGAAGGCTATGAACGCGGCTTCGGGTTTCTGCCTGGCGTCGCCATCGACCAGCACTTCACGCAGCGGTCACGCTTCGGTGACATGACCGGCTTGAAGAAGGCGTTTCCGCAACTGATCGGCATCGGCGTTGATGAGGCCACCGCCCTGATCGTGCGCGGCACGACGATGGAAGTCGTCGGCCAGAGCCAAGTCGCCGTGTTCGACCGTCAGCTGAACGATCCCGACACCGAGCCTGAATACGAAGTGGTCAAAGCGGGTCAGAAGTACGACTTCAAACAGCGTCGCCTGATGGACTCGACTGAAGTCCAAACCATCGAAACGAAGTGACACAGCCCGTCCGCGCCGCAGCCGGAAACAGTCCCGCTTCGCATTCTGCCTCACGCGGCCCTCGGTTAAACTTGCACCTGATTCTGCCCCACATCGTTCGGCCTTTCTTATGGCCGAACGATGTGGGGCAGAACTATGAGGACGGGCAGCGAGTCTTCGACCGTTGATCACGGTTCTGTCACCGCGTGACGATTGGCCCGGTATCGACGACCTCAAAGTCGCGGACCTTCACTCGCTTCAAGGTCGAGATCGCTTCGTCATCCCACCTTGCATCAGGGGCACCGCTGACGAACCAGTCGCCGCCGTTGTCGGCCAGCAACATGCCGTAAGTCTTGAGACCTTGCAGTAAGACCTGAGAAAGCCGAGGGAACTTGCTGGTGTCGAAGCTCGCTTTCAGTCGGACGCGCATTCCCATCGGAGGGAGGTTGGGACTGGTTGAGTTGCTGGCGAAGTGCGTCGCAGGCAAGACGTAAGCGCGTTGAGTCCTCTTCACTGTGAACCGCAGGGCGTGTTGCAGCTTGCCGAGTTCGACGATCTCGTCATAGCGGGCTAGCCCCGGAAAGATCGGCAGCCCGGCCGCATCGGCCGAGGTCCAACCGGCCGGTCGCAGCGCATTGCTGCTCAGGTCGAAGATCGCTCCCGAGCCAGCCTTCCACTTGCCGCCCGGCAGCGAATGAACTTGGTACAGCTCGTACAGCTTCTTGTTCTTCGCGTCGATCATCAGAACGTGACGATCGGCATCGGCGGGCGCGTGCGATCCCCCTTCGATCGGTGGGTTGGGGGGGATCGGGTACGGCCCGACATCGCTCTCGTCGGAGTACTCGAACTGCACGGCGGACTTCACTTGAGTCGGCGACACCGCGACGAACGGGATGCCGTTCGGGACTCCCTTCCAAACCGTGCCGAAGTCGGGATGCAGCGGCTTGTCCAAGCCAACCGACTGCAGCCACGCTTCCGACTTCGCATGCAGCTTGAGCTGTGAAACATTGCGATTCCAAGCATTGTCTGCGGGAAAGATCGCGACTTCACCGTAGGGTGTCGTCAGCATGGGCAACTTGGCCTGCGCATCGACAACGGCCGCATCCTGACCCAAAACCTGCGAGCCAAATCTCGACAAGCAAAGCAGCGAGACCATCGCTAAAGCGAGCGGGAAGAATTGTCTGCCCCCTACGAACCCGAAGTGCGAACGAGAACGCCGATCGACTTCGCCCTCGTTCACACTTCGGGTTGGTGTCTTCGGGTAAACCACTTCTTGCCGCTCGCTTAATGACGATCTCTGAGTGAGCCGACTCATGAAAACACCTCTTGGAATTACGGTACATCTCCCACGAGCGCGGAGACTATCGGCGGACGGAGCCAGCAACAATGGGCCGGTTTGCATCCGCGGTTCTCCACCGAGCGTTCTTCGGGGCATGCCAACTCATTCATCAAAACTTTCGATGCTGGAATCTGACCAACAAACGGGGGCGCATTGTCGTAGGTCGCGGAAACGGTCCCTATAATCCGGCCCCATCAGTCGGCCTGAATTCTTGAGCAAGGAGCAGTTCGTGGCGGAAGACCATTCGTTGATCGCGGCGTTCGAGCGGAATGTTTCTTCGGCCATTCTGGGCAAGCCGGAGCCGATCCGCTTGGCACTCGTCACGCTGCTCGCGCAGGGGCATCTCTTGGTGGAAGACGCGCCGGGAGTGGGCAAGACGGCGTTGGCCAAGGGGATCGCGAAGAGCCTCGCTTGTGGCTTCAAGCGATTGCAGTTCACGCCCGACATGCTGCCGAGCGACATCCTCGGTTCGAGCGTCTACCTGCCGAGTCTGGGTGAGTTCGAGTTCCGACAAGGGCCGATCTTCACCAATGTCCTGCTGGCGGACGAGATCAACCGCACGACGCCTCGTACCCAGAGCGCGCTGCTGGAAGCGATGAGCGAGGGACAGGTCTCAGTCGAAGGGAAGACTCACAAACTGGCCGATCCCTTCTTCGTGCTGGCGACTCAGAATCCGTTCGAGTTCGAGGGGACGTACCCGCTTCCCGAGAACCAGCTCGACCGCTTCATGCTCTGCATCGAGATCGGTTATTCGACGCGCGAGGTCGAGAAGAACGTTCTCACAAATCATCGCGACGGCGAACCGGTCGATCATCTCGGCCCGGTCCTCGACCCAGCCCAGTTGGCTCAACTCCAAAAGGCGGCTCGCAATGTGCGCGTGGATGACTCGATCAATGACTACATGCTCGACATCGTGACTGCGACCCGCACGCACGAGCAGTTGCAATTGGGTGTGAGCACACGCGGCGTGATCACGCTCTACCGGGCGGCTCAAGCTCTTGCGCTGGTCGAAGGCCGCAACTACGTGATCCCCGACGATGTGAAGCGGCTGGCCATCCCCGCGCTGGCGCATCGCATCGTCGTGAAGGGCGTCCTGCACGAAGGCCGTCGCGAACGAGCCAAGTCGATCCTGAAGCAGATCCTCGGGAAGACGCCCGTGCCGGCTTGAAGGAGGCAGGTGTCAGGAGTACCGGCGGATCAGGGCCATCGCCTTTGTTCGCGTAGGGTGGGACAGCTCGCTTCGAGCGCCGGCCCACCAACGGGAAACGTCGAGAATTCATGGTGGGCCGGCGCGGCGAAGCGCCACTGGTCCCACGCTACACGTTTCGCAGACCAACCAAGCCGATGGCCTTGCCGACGGATCGGTTCAACGCTTTGCCGTGGCCTCTTCCGTCTGGCGGGCGTCTTCGCGGTACTGGCGGTCGAGTTCCTCGAAATCGACTCCCGTCAGTTCGTCGAGTGCTGCGGCGTGGTCTCGCACGCGGTTGTCGCCGCTGTAGAGTTGCGACAGGTGTGAGACCAAAGCCTCGCGATAACGTGCGTTGTCGTAGTGCATGAAGAATCGAGCCAACCCCGCCGCCTGCGTGTAGTTCTTCGTGAGAGCTGGTGCGAATTGGAAATTGCGCATGCCCATTCCTGAGAACTCTTTCAGCGGCATGTAGTAGCTGTTCTCGGACAGCAAGTTGGCTCTGGCTCCCGCGAAACGAATGTAGCCCGGATCGCCAATGGAGACAGTGCCGTTCGCACGTTGAAACGACTCCATGTAACAGGCGATCCCCTCAATGATCCAAAAGTGGTCTTTCTCACTGATGGGGCGGTTCGCTTGGTGGGACTCGAAGAAGAGCTGGTGCGTGGCTTCGTGGAACAGCGTCGCTTCGCTGTCGCCCTTGTCATCGTGATAGAAGTGCGCGACGCGGTCGTTCGTCATGTAGACACCGTTCGTCTGTTCGATCGTCGGGAACTGCTTCTTTAACCGGTCGAGGTACTCATCGCGCGAGCGGTAATAATGGACGACGTAAGGTGTCGGTCGCACCAGCCGCGACTTGCCATCGAAGAGTTTTTTGAGCTGCTCGGGCGTGTTGAAGAAGCCCGCGAATGTCTCGTTAAAGAATCCGTAGAAGTCTTCGAGGGCCTTCCCGAGTTCCACGCCTCGTTCCAAGCTGTAGTTCGTCTTGATGAGGTAATGATCGGTGCGGACTTGCCAGCCGTCGGCAAACGCATGTCGCAGTTCTTTTTCTTTCGCGGTGGTGTACCAGCGGCCCTTAAAGAACCGCTCGTCTGCGGCGTACTTGACGAGATGGTTTTTTGGGAGCCACCCAAAGTCATTGTGCCAGTCCTTCCCTTCGCGAGTTTGGGCGGCCGCAAACGACGTGACCCATTCGTTGCCGAGTCGCTCGAAGCCGAGTATTTTGCGAATCGGGGCGTGATCGGGATTGTGGACCGCCGCCTCGCGCACGAGTCGATAGGCGTAGCCGGGGTTGTCGCTGTGAAGGGCGCGACGTGACAATAGGTACAGCTTCTTGGCGTACTCGTCCTCGGAATGCTTGAGCTGCGTCTGCCAGAAGCGTTCGTCGGGCGTCAGTTGTGCGGGAAGTTCCGGCTGAACATCACGCGGCAACGCGGAGAGGTTCAACGCTTGAGTCGCTGGAGAAATGAGGCGGCTTTTGATGCGAGCGGCCCCCTCGGGAAGGGACTTGTCCTCACAAAATTCGATCAGTTTGGTCAGCTCTGTGGAGAAGCTTCGAAACTCTTCGACGTGAGACTCTTGGATCGCCGCCAGCGAATTGCGTCCACCGGGTTGCTGCGCGGTGGACGGTTTCACGCCCGAACACACGCACAGCACGATCGCGAAACAAAGTCGTGCAACGTGGAGAGCGCCACTTTTTAGAGACCGACATTTCATGGGACCACCACCCTCAAGAAGACGCCTCAATCACGCAGGGCAGGCATTCTAGGAGAGGATTTCGGACGGGCCTAGACGAAGTCGCCACACGGTCCAAGCGCGCGACCGAAGCCCGGTTTTAAGAAAAGCCGGGCTTCGGGAGGGATTGGTTACGAGGGGGGCCGCAAACACAGGACGGGCAAGAGTGCCCATCCTACAGTCAGCTTTCTTGCGGCTCGTCCAGTTCGTCGAGCAGCCTCACTGCGGCTTGCAGAAGCTGCGGCAGGCCCTTGCCCGAGATCGCGCTGATCTTCATCACCGGGCGACCGATTCGTTCTTCGAGGAGTTCGGCCGCAGCATCAGCGTCCGTTAGCTCACACTTGGTGATGACGATCAATTCGGGCCGCGACGCGATCTCCTCGTCGTACAGCCGCAGTTCTTCGCGAATTTGGAGGTAGTTCTCGACCGGATCGGTCTGGTCATCGGGAGACGGTTCAATGAGATGAATCAGGACTTTGGTTCGCTCGACGTGACGGAGGAACTCGTGCCCCAAACCGACTCCCGCGTGAGCGCCTTCGATGAGGCCGGGGATGTCGGCCATCACGAATTGCCGTTCGTGACCGACGCGGACGATGCCGAGGTTCGGGTACTTTGTGGTGAAGGGGTAGTTGGCAATCTCGGGCGTGGCACGCGACAGGCGCGAGAGGAGCGTCGATTTGCCCGCGTTCGGTTTGCCGATCAAGCCGACATCGGCGATGACCTTCAATTCGAGAGCGATGTCGCGATGTTCGCCCGCTTCACCGGGGCCGAACTCACGCGGAGCACGGTTCGTCGAGGACATGAACCGAATGTTCCCCTTGCCGCCTTGCCCACCCTTGGCCACGATCAGTTGCTCGCCGTGTTCAACCATATCCTTGAGGACGTGACCGCGATTGGAATCTCGCAGAATCGTCCCCGTTGGGACATGAATCACCACGTCTGCACCGTTGCAACCGCTGCGCAAAGAGGATTCGCCTGCTCCGCCGGGGTCGGCTTTCCAATGGCGGACGCCAGCCAGATGGATGAGGCTGCTGACGTTCTCGTCGGCCTCAATAATGATGTGGCCCCCGCGACCGCCATCGCCCCCGTTGGGACCGCCGCGCGGGACGTGCGACTCCTTCCGGAAACTGGCCGAACCGGCACCGCCATCACCCGCTCTACAGAAAATCGATACTTGGTCTACAAACATAGTGCGGGGATGATAGCCGCTGATCGACGCATGAGGGAGTCACTTGGGTTGAGACTCACATTTGCTTCAATAAGTCGTTGATTGGGCCGATGTACGCGATCATGAAGATGCGGAACACGATGAACACGATCATGATCGCGACCAGCGCCCAGATCATCCACGCGAGTGTCCCGGTCAGCGCGGCCAAGCTCCGTCGCGCCTGTTCTTCGAGCTGGGGGCTGAGTCGTTCGAGGGTCTCGGGAACGGTCCCGGTCGCCTCGCCGACTCGCACCAGTTCGAGGTATTCGACCGGAAACAGATTTGTCGCGGCGAGGGCCTCGGACAGGTCTTCGCCCCCCTGCACCATCCCGATCACTTGTGGTGCCGCCGCCGCGAACGATCCGTTGGCGGTCGCCTTCAGGCTGGCGTCGAGACTCGGGCCGATCGGCATCCCGGCTTGTTGAGTCAGCGCGAAGGCCCACGAGAATCGGGCCATTGCGAAAGATCGCAGGCAGTAGCCGATCACCGGGATGCGGAGCAGGATCGCGTGGATCGTCGCTCGGCCGCGCAGCCCGCGCGTCAGTAGTTGATACGCCACGAACAGGGCGAACGCCGATCCGAAATTCAGGAACAGCCACATCAGCGAACCCGATGCGCCGGTCAGGCCAAGACCGAGAATGTCCAACGGTTCGTTCCCCTTCCCTGATGCGATCATCCCCATGATAAAGATCAGGCCGGCGACGATGAACACGGCCGCAACGAGCTGAAACAGGGGCCACGCGATCGCTCCCACAAACGTTCTGCGCAGTCGAATCAGGTTCTCGTAGTGATCGGCTAACGACGCGAGAACCTCCGGCAGCGAACCGGTCTCCTCGGCGACCGAGACCAAGTCGATCATCAACTCGGGAAACCGACCGGGATGCGCCCGCATCGACGCCGCGATGTCCTGCCCCTTGCGCAGGTCGTCGACAATGGACTTGGAGACTTGCTGCAACACCCCATGTCGTGACTGGCCTCCCGCGACCTGAACCGCCTTTAAAATGTTCACACCCGAATGGAGCAACGTCCCCAACGACCGGCAAAACGTCGCGAGAATTCCCCACGGCAACTGCGATCCGAACACCTGCGACCGAATCGAACTGGCCACGATAGAACTCCCGTCGTGAGAAGATTTGAAAGACAATCGCACTTCAACACCTAAGTGTGAACGCCACGTCACTCGAGCTTTGGGGACCAAAACAGGAAAGAAAAAATCAAAGCCAGCAGGGGGACACTGATCTCCGCTGATCGACACTAATTCAGACCTGAATCTTCGCGTCCTCCATTATTAGCGACGATCAGCGGAGATCAGTGTTCTCACTTCTTGATTAGACCAAACGGAGCGTTCAGCCCGCGTGTGCGCGTGGACTCGTGGCTGACCGCGGTCGCATGGTAGCATCGCGCCGTGGTTCGTTCTCACTGCTTACTCAAGGATTCTCACCATGCTGCGGTCTCGGGGGTTGTTGGCGTTGATGCTGTTCTTGTGCGGTTCGCGCGGCGTTCTGGCGGGTGTTCCGAAGTTTGAGGCTCATGTGATCGACCCGAACATCGGCAACGTCTGTTATGCCGTGGCCTCGGCTGACGTGAACGGTGACGGGAAGCTCGACATCGTGGCTGTCAGCGAGAACCGCGTGCAGTGGTACGAAGCGCCGTCGTGGACGAAGCACATCATTTTGGAAGACCAACTCGAAGCCGAGCATGTTTGCATCGCGGCACTCGACATCGACCAAGACGGGAAGCTCGACTTCGCGATTGGCGCGGGCTGGATCAAGTCGAACAGTGGGACGATTCAGTGGATCACGCGCGGTGCGAAGCCGGAAGATAAGTGGAACGTTCACTTCATCGGGAAAGAGAAAACGACGCACCGGATGAGCTTCGCCGACGTGTTGGGAACCGGGCGACCGCAGTTGGTGGTCTCACCGCTGACTCGCAGTGCCGAAGGAGCGACGGGCGTGCGACTGCTGGCGTTTGAGATTCCGAAGCAGCCCAAGACGGATCGCTGGATGCCGACGGTCCTCGATGCGACCGTGAACCGGATGCATGCGCACACTCACGCCGACTGGGACGGCGATGGCAACGGGGACACGATCGTCTCGGGCGAAGAAGGTGTGTTCCTCGTTCAACGCAAGGGCGACGCCTTCGCGAAGACGTTGCTCGGGACCGGAGCCAGTGGCGACAAGCCCGAACTACGCGGCGCGGGTGAAGTGAAGCTGGGACGCCTGAAAGGCTCGCGCCGCTTCATCGCGACGGTCGAACCGATGCACGGCACGAGCGTCGCCGTTTATCTCAACAATGCCGATGGATCGTTGCCGCTGAAGCGAGTCGTGATTGAAGAGACCCTGAAACAAGGCCACGCGGTTTGGACCGCCGATCTCGACGGCGACGGCTCCGACGAGGTGGTGGTCGGGCATCGCGAACCGGGGACCGGCACCGTCAAAGGGCCGGGCCTGTACGTCTTTTCGAGCAATGACGAAGCTGGATCGAAGTGGACGAAGCACATCATCGACGATGGCGGCATAGCGGTCGAGGACGCCTTCGCCACCGACCTCAACGGCGACGGCCGCCCTGATCTAGTCGCCGGCGGCCGAGCCACTCACAACGTGAAGCTGTATATCAACGCGGGCGCAACGAAGTAATTCCGCCGTGTCGTTTTCGTCTCCACCGACCTCACGTTCGGTGGAGACGGTGGCGGTCACTGTAGAACTACAGAACTACGCCTCGGCTCGCAGTCCCGCCTTGATGAATGCGGGATGGATGTTGGTGTAGGAGCGTTTGGCGGCGGCGAGGGGATCATAGCCGGGCTTGTTGAAGACTTGGGCGCTGACCTCGACGACGACTGAGCCGCGATAGCCGCCCGCCTTGAGCAGTGTCAGGTACTCGGCGTAGTCGATATCGCGGGCGTCGCCGGGGAGTGCGAACTCGGTTTTGCCGTCGGTGGTGGTGATGTTGTCCTTGATGTGGACGAAGACGGTCTCGCCAATCATGGCGGAAAGAGAATCGGCCAGATTGAGCTGCTGGCGTTGGAAGTGGCTGTAGTCGAAGACCAGTCGAATCCACGGACTGTTGATTTGACGGACCAGCCACTGTGCATCCCGCGGCGTGTGCAAGGCTCCGGAAATGTGAGCCTTGATCGCGATGACCGTCTTGTGAGCTAAGGCAACTCGCTCCCAGTCCTTCAGTGCGACGACCATCTTGTCGCGCAGCTGTTCCCACTCGGCAGGCTTGCCACCGAGGACCGTTTCGATCAGCGGCGGCTCATCCGGCGCGAGGCCGTGCGCCAGTTCGCAGGCCGCCTTGAGTCGCTCCAGATTCGTTTGATGCTGCGCTGCGGGGACGACGAGGCCGAGGTTCTCCATTAAACACGGCAGATCGAGGGCGAGGTCATTCAGTTGTGACCGGATTGCCACTCGATCTGCTTTTGTCAGAGCCGCCGCATCACACGGCCAGTCTTTCAGGCAGGCGAGTTCGACGCCGCTGTAGCCAATGTCGGCGCAGGCCTTCAGTGCTTCCGCGACCTTCAGTGATCTCATGCCATACAGGCTGAAGCCGAACCCGATCCCAGCAGGTGGCGCGGCGAACGCGGTTTGCCCCAGTGCGGCCAGCCCCGCTGAGACGGCTGTTGCTTGGAGAAACTCGCGCCGTGAGATGGCTGCTGTGATATTCATCGTTTGAAACTCTATATCGATGGGACGCGCTGCGAACCAGCGAAGTGAAGGTCCTCGCGCGGCACATGCTGACATCAGCCCGTCGCGTGAGCTTGGCGGAAATTGTTCGACACTCGTCCTCGCTTACGCTGCGGGTTGGTGTGCGGCGGCAGAGTAGCTCAAACCGTTCCCTGTCAAAAGCCGGGCGGCTCGTACTGGGCGCTCTGTCAACTTGGCAGAGGTCGGGGTCAAGCAAGCTCGGCTTTCGCCGCGACAACTCGCTGCCGCAAGGACTTAGGACGAAAGTACTCTGTCGGCACGTTGGTTGCTTTGATGGTAGGGCTGTCGTGGAATCCGCCTCACTGGCAGATGGCCTCTTGTCTTGGAGCCACTGGTTTCGCGACAGCCTGAGAAAAGTTTCACAAACGAAGATGTTGTCCGACCAAGCCCGTCCTGATGGTTGAGGAGTCGCTGTGGCCAAGCTGATTAGTTTCGATGATGAGGCTCGAAAGAGCCTGCTCGAAGGCGTGTCCAAATTGGCACGAGCCGTCAAGAGTACGCTCGGTCCTCGCGGCCGAAACGCCGTGCTCGACAAGGGCTGGGGTGCCCCCAAGGTGACCAAGGACGGCGTGACCGTCGCTCAGGACATCGACCTCGAAGACAAATTTGAAAACATGGGCGTGCAGCTCGTTAAGGAAGCCGCTTCCAAGACGAGCGATGTCGCCGGTGACGGCACCACGACCGCGACGGTTCTCGCCGAAGCGATTTATCGCGATGGTCTCCGCTACGTCGCCAGTGGCTGCGATCCGATGGCGTTGACTCGTGGTGTGCAGAAGGCTGTCGATGCGGTGGTGGCCGAGCTGAAGAAGCTCGCCAAGCCGGTGAAGGCCGATGACCGCAAGGCCATCGAAACCGTCGCCTCGATCGCTGGAAACAACGATAAGGAAGTCGGCAAGATTCTCGCCGATGCCCTGATGAAGGTTGGCAAAGATGGTGTCATCACCGTCGAGGAAGGCCGCCAAGTCTCTACGGAGGTTGAGTTGGTCGAGGGGATGCAGTTCGAGCGAGGTTATCTCTCGCCGCACTTCGTCACCGATGTCGATCATCAGATTGCCGAGTTCGATAACTGCCGCATCCTGATCTACGAAGAAAAGATCAGTAGCGCGAAGCAGCTCGTACCGCTCCTCGAGAAGACCTCGAAGGCCGGTCTGACTCTGCTCATCATCGCCGAGGACATCGAAGGCGAAGCTCTTGCGACGCTCGTCGTGAACAAGATGCGTGGCATCCTCAAGATTTGTGCAGTCAAGGCTCCTGGCTACGGAGATCGTCGCAAGGCGATGCTCGAAGACATTGCCGTTCTCACCGGTGGCAGGGCGATCTTCAAGGACTTGGGCATCAAGCTTGAGAACGTCGAGCTGAGTGATCTCGGTGTCGCGAAGAAGATTCGCGTCGATGCCGAGAACACCACGGTCATTCAAGGTGCTGGCAAGAAAGCCGACATCGAAGGTCGTGCCGCGATGATCCGTCAGGAGATCACCAAGACTGACAGCGAATACGACCGCGAGAAGCTGCAAGAGCGTCTCGCCAAGTTGGCGGGCGGCGTGGCTCAGATCAGCGTCGGTGCTCACACCGAAACTGAGATGAAGGAACGCAAAGACCTGATCGACGATGCACTCGCTGCGACGCGAGCCGCGATCGAAGAGGGTGTTGTTCCCGGCGGCGGTGTTGCCCTGCTGCGATGTGCTGGCGTGCTGGAAAAGCTCAAGCTGGAAGGCGACGAGCGGTTCGGTGTGTTACTCATCCGCAGTGTCATCGAAATGCCGATTCGCACGATCGCTGAGAACGCCGGTCTCGACGGAGCCGTCGTGGCGAACAACGTCAAGAAGTCGAAGGACAAGTCGCACGGTTACGACGCCCTCAACGAGCGTTATGGCGACATGTTTGAGTTCGGCATCGTCGATCCCGCGAAGGTCGTTCGCTCGGCCCTACAAAACGCGGCGAGCGTCGCCAGCCTGCTTCTGACCACCGATTGCATCGTGGTTGAAGCTCCAAAGCCTCCGTCCGATGACCACAGCCACGATGACCATCACGATGGTGGGGGTATGGGTGGCGGCATGGGAGGAATGGGCGGCGGCATGGGTGGCATGGGAATGGGTGGCATGGGCGGGTTCTGAAAAAGCTCTTAGCTGTTAGCTCTTAGCGATTAGCTGAGAAAGACAGCGAAGAGGATCTCAGGCTCTGGCGCCACGGTCGCTCTCACGCAGGCACAGTCAAAAGTTCAACAACATTCAAAAGCGGTTTTCCATCTGGCTAGCCGCTTAAAGCTAATTGCTAACAGCTCTCTTAAGGACTTATCAATGAATCTCAAGCCTCTCGATGATCGCGTTGTGGTTGAGCCTCTGACGGCTGAAGAGAAGACGGCTGGCGGCATCGTGCTGCCGGATGCTGCCAAGGAAAAGCCACAGCGTGGCAAGGTTCTCGCCGTCGGTCCCGGCCGGTTGCTCGACAGCGGCGAACGCTGCCCAGTGGCTGTGAAGGTCGGTGACGAAGTTCTGTTCGCCAAGTACGGCGGAACGGAAATCGAAGTCGAAAAGAAGGAAGTCAAAATTCTGCGCGAGTCGGACATTCTCGCGAAAGTGACAGCCTGACGAAGTAGCGGGTAGTGGATGGTGGGTAGTGGATAGATTCCCCTATCAAGCGTCCTCTGGCTACCCACCGCCCACTATTGACCATCCACTCGTTTTCTCCACAGGAGCCTCTCGTGGCTAAGCAACTGTTGTTCGATGATCGTGCTCGGCTGAAGCTGCAACGTGGCGTTGAGACGCTGGCGAAGGCTGTCGCCGTGACGATGGGTCCCACCGGTCGAAACGTCATCATCGACAAGTCGTTCGGGAACCCGGTCGTGACCAAGGACGGTGTGACCGTCTCGAAGGAAGTTGAACTCGAAGACGCCTACGAACACATGGGCGCGAAGCTCGTGAACGAAGTCGCCTCCAAGACGAGCGACATCGCTGGCGACGGCACAACGACCGCTACGGTTCTCGCCCGGGCGATTTATAGCGAAGGACTTCGCGGTCTGACGCTGGGAGCCAACCCGACGATCGTCCGCAAGGGGATCGAAAAGGCTGTCGATGCGGCCATTCAAGCGATCGAGAAGATGGCCAAGCCTGTCTCGTCGAAAGAAGAGATCGCTCAAGTCGGTGCCATCTCGGCCAACAACGATCGCACGATTGGTGACTTGATTGCCGATGCGATGGAGAAGGTCGGTCGTGACGGTGTCATCACTGTCGAGGAAGGCAAAGGGAACTCGACGACGCTGCAAACCGCCGAAGGGATGCAGTTCGACAAGGGCTACATTTCGCCGTACTTGGTCACTCATCCCGAAGAGATGAAGTGCATTCTCGACGACTGCTACATCCTGCTGTTCGAGAAGAAGATTTCGAGCCTCCGCGATTTCGTGCCGATCCTCGAGAAGGTCGCTCAACGCAGCAAGCCGCTGCTCGTTGTCGCCGAAGATATCGACGGCGAAGCGTTGACGGCCTTGGTCGTCAATAAGCTGCGTGGAGTCCTCCAAATCTGTGCCGTGAAGGCACCCGGATTTGGTGATCGCCGTAAGGCGATGATGGGCGACATGGCGACGCTGACCGGTGGAACGCTGATTTCCGAAGACCTCGGCATCAAGCTGGAGTCGGTCGAACTCAGCCATCTCGGTCGTGCGAAGAAGATCGAAGTAACGAAGGATGCCTGCACGATCATCGAAGGTGCTGGCGACTCCGCCGAGATTAAGGCCCGCGTCGATCAGATTCGTCGTCAGATTGAAGCTACTGAAAGCCAGTACGATCGTGAGAAGTTCCAAGAACGTCTTGCCAAGATCACCGGCGGCGTGGCGATCATCTCGGTCGGTGCCGCCACCGAAGCCGAAATGAAGCAGACCAAGGCCCGCATGGAAGATGCCCTGCACGCGACTCGCGCCGCCGTCGAAGAGGGAATCCTCCCCGGTGGTGGTGTGGCGTTGCTGCGAGCCATTGAAGCGGTCAGTGAAGTGAAGGCCAAGGGGGACGAGAAGATCGGCGTTCAGATCGTGATCAAGGCGCTCGAAGCTCCGATCCGTCAGATTGTCAACAACAGCGGTCTCGACGGCAGCGTCGTGGCCGACGAAGTTCGCAACATGGCGAAGAACACTGGCTACGATGCCAACAGCGGCAAGTACGTCGATATGTACAAGGCTGGCATCATCGACCCCGCCAAGGTCGTGAAGAGTGCCCTTCGCAATGCGGCTTCCATTGCCGGACTGATGTTGACCACCTCGGTCCTCGTCACCCGTAGCGATGACACCGATGGCAATGCCAAGGGCAAGACCGAAGGGTCCGTGCGATAACGTCACGGTGAGAGTTTCTCTCGCCCGCGATATTCGACTTTGATTGACAACTGCCGAACCGCCGGGCTTCCCCCCGGCGGTTCGTTGTGTAAACGGTCCAGCTTTCTCAGCACGGAAAGCGTGCGATGCCGACAGTGCTGCGAATCGGTCGTTACCGCTTCTTCTTTTACAGCAACGAAGGACAGGAGCCGGCACACGTTCACGTTGAGTCTGGCGAAGACATGGCCAAGTTTTGGCCGGACCCCGTGTCGCTGTCTGCCAATCATGGGTTCAATTGACAGAGAGCTGACTGAGCTTGGTCAGTTAATCGAGGAGCATCAGGTGGAACTCGTCGAGGCTTGGAATGAGTACTTCAACTTGCAGCTTGGCATCTCCGCTACGTTCGTTTCGCCCGATAACAACGCTGGCCAAGTCGGTCGATTTCTGTGACGAGATGATGCACGTGACGTTGACGGATGGACGAGTTATCAGCACGCCTGCGGCTTGGTTCCCCTCGTTATTTCACGCCACTGCCGAACAACGAGCGAATTGGGGAATCGGTGGTCACGGGGCTGGTTTGCACTGGCCAGACTTGGATGAAGATTTGCGCGTTACCGGTTTGTTGTGCAGTGGAACCGACTGACATTGAGTTGAGTTAACGTAGGGTGGGCACTGCCCACCATGGAATCAGCGAGCGAGTGGAATTGGTGGGCTGTGCCCACCCTACGCATTGAGCGGGGCCGCGATGGCGACGATACGGTGTTATTACGAGGTGCTGTCGGTCACGAAGACAGCGTCCGATGACGAGATCAAGAAGTCGTACCGCAAGCTGGCGGGGAAGCATCATCCCGACCGCAATCCGGGTGACGAGGCTGCGGTCGCGTTGTTCAAAGAAGCGGCCGAAGCCTTTGATGTTCTGAGCAATCCCGACAAGCGCTCGCGGTACGACCGCTTCGGTCACGCGGGTGTGCAAGGTGCGGCGGGAGGTGGCAGAGCCGGTGGCTTTGGCGATGTCGGCGACATCTTCGAAGCGTTCGGAGACATGTTTGGCGACATGCTCGGCGGCGGCGGCGGTGGTCGTCGGGGTGGAGGCTCACGCGGACGACGCGGCAACAGTTTGCAAACGTCGCTCACCGTGGAGCTGCTCGACGCGGCCGTCGGTTGTACGCGTGAAATCGAGATCGACAAGAACGTCTCGTGCATCACCTGCAAAGGAACAGGAGCCAAGCCGGGCACGAAGCCAACCAAGTGCGACTACTGCAACGGCAAGGGCCAGGTCATTCAGTCGCAGGGCTTCTTCCGCGTGCAGACGACTTGTCCCGCGTGTCGTGGTCAAGGCGATGTCGTTCGCGACAAGTGCGTTGATTGCCGAGGGACGAAGGTCGTATCGCGGTCCTCTAAACTCGAAGTCAAAGTCCCGGCGGGGATCGACAACGGAATGCAGCTTTGTCTGCGCGGCGAGGGAGAGCCGGGCGAAGGGGGCGGACCACCGGGCGATCTTTACGTCGATGTCCGAGTGAAGTCGCATCCGTTGTTTGAACGAGATGGCAAGCATCTGACGTGTGAAGTTCCGATCACGTTTGCTCAAGCGGCGCTCGGCACGGAACTCGACATCCCGATCCTGACCGGCAAGCACCACATCGCGGTTCCAGCGGGGACTCAGCCTGGCGAAATCCTGCGGCTGCGAGGTCAGGGGATGCCCGACGTTCAAGGCGGAGCACGCGGCGACTTGCATGTGCAGTTCGATGTCGAAGTTCCCAAGAAACTCTCCAAGAAACAAGAAGAGTTACTCAGGCAACTGGCCGAACTCGACGACAAGCAAGTGAGTGCTCACCGCAAGTCGTTCTTCGAATCGGTGACGGAATTCTTCGGAACATCGAAACAGGAAGAGTGAGTGAAACGAGTCTTTTATTGAGTTGAGTGACAACGAGGTAGACGCATGAGCAACGAAACGAACACAACAGAAGTCGAGACGGTTTCGATGAATGAGGCCCACGAAATGGACGCGGCACCGACTGTGGAAGAGCAGCTTCAGACGGCGTTGGCCGAGCGGGATCAGTTCAAGGACAAGTGGACACGCGCGCTGGCCGATCACGACAACTATCGTCGCCGCATCAATCGCGAGATGGACGAAGACCGCAAGTACGCCGCCCTCCCCTTGCTCAAGACGCTGCTTCCCGCGTTCGATGGTCTGGACCGTGCGATCTTCGCGGCCTCCCAGTCGAAGAACGCCGACGAGTTGATCGGCGGCGTACAGCTCACGATCAAGCAACTCGAAACGGCGCTGAACGGCATGGGTGCGAAGAGCATCGCGGCGCTGGGACAACCGTTCGACCCGAACCAGCACGAGGCGATCTCGCAGGCCCCGTCAGCCGAGCATCCGCCGATGACGGTGTTGCACGACATCGAGCGAGGCTACATTCTGCACGACAGAATCGTTCGCCCGAGTAAGGTGATCGTTTCGATCGCGCCGCCGAACGCTGAGTAGGTCTTGAACCATGCAACCCCACCGGGCTTGTCCCGGTGGCTCGCGGGTTTCTGCACTACTCTGACGCCGCCCTGCCCTCTTCCAGAACCGTGCCTGCGATGACTTGAGTAGTGCAAAGACCTGATTCCACCGGGGCAAGCCCGGTGGGGGGGCGATTCAAATCTGCCACCCTGATGTGATGCGGTTGTTGTTCTTGGTCCCTGACCACTGATTCCTGCCTCCCGTTCTCCGGAGCATCCCGATGCCAACCTACGACTACAAATGCGATGCCTGCGACCATGCTTGGGAAGAGTTCCATTCGATGACGGCGGAGCCGACGAAGAAGTGTCCGACGTGCGGCAAGAAGAAGGCGCGGCGGCTGATCGGAGCGGGCGGCGGGATCATCTTCAAAGGGACCGGCTTCTATCAGACCGACTACCGCAGCGACTCGTACAAGAAGTCGTCGGATGCGGACAAAGCTCCTGCGCCGAGTACCGAAGCCAAGAAGTCGGACTCGGGGGGCAAGAGCGAATCCTCGAGCAAGTCGAAGGATTGAAATGGTCCGCCTGAATACGTGTCCGATCTGCGGGAAGACCGTTCCGCCGGCGACCGATCCGTCCGGTGGGATGGCTCCGTTTTGCAGCCAACGCTGTCGCGAGATCGATTTCTTCCGTTGGTCCGACGGGCGCTATGCCATCGTCGAGTCGCTCAGCGCTGACGATGTGGAGATCAAGCAGATTGAGGCTTCCGCTTCGGAGGCACAGTCGGAAGAATGAGCCGCGCGGCGTCCATCGTACGGGGCACTTATGTTCCGGGTGTTGCCTCATTGAGTTGTCCGTTCGCGTCCCTTGAATCTCGTCTGCTGAATCCGTCGTTGGCCAACCTCTCACGTGACCAAATTCAACGAGCCGCTGCTATTCGACACGTACTTGCGGCCACAAATTTGGGGCGGTGACGGGTTGGCCCGCCTGTTGGGTAAGCGGTCACAGAATCCGTCTATTCCAGGTGAAGCTGATCGCCTCACAGAACCGCTGCTGTTCGGTGAGGCGTGGGAACTGAGTACGCTTCCCGAACACGTCAGCCGTGTGGTTTCGGGTCCCTCGCACGAGAAGTCGCTGGCCGAAATCTGGCGTCAATCGAGCGCTGCCATGCCGAAGAGCGATGGGGCGTGCGGAGAGTTCCCTTGGCTCGTCAAATGGCTCGACTGTCATGGCGGCCTCTCGTTGCAGGTTCATCCCGACGACGAAGCGGCTCGCACAGTACTCGGGCAGTCGCGAGGGAAATCAGAAGCGTGGATCGTGGTCGGCGTCGAACCGCATGCGCGCATCAGCACGGGGCTGCTCGACGGAGTGACTCGCGAAGACTTCGAGTCGCACTTGGCGACAGGGACGGTGGAGAAATGTCTCCACTCATTTGAACCGCGCGTGGGCGACTGTCTGTCGCTTCCCGCAGGAACCGTGCATACCGCCCGCGGGGTAATGCTGGCCGAGATTCAACAGCCGAGCGACGCCACGTTCCGGCTGTTCGATTGGAACCGCCGCGATGCTTCAGGTCGATCGCGTCCGCTGCATCGCGAGTGGGGACTGAACGCCATCGACTGGCAGCAGGGACCAGTCGCTCCGATTGTCTCAACGCCGTTGGCTCTCGTCGGCGAGGGAATCTCGGGCGAAGCATTGCTGGAGACGGACTGGGTGCGATTGGAACGCTTCACGGTGACGCGACCGTGGACTACGACGCGAACAGGTGTGCTGACCGTCTGGATGATCCTCGCGGGGAATGCGGTGTTGCTGGATGTGTCGAACGGCACTCGGTACGAGTTGTCTTGCGGAGCGACCGTCTTGATCCCGGGCGAGGTCGGATCGATCGAGTGGTCTCCGTCGTCGGCGGACCAGAGTTGCACGCTGCTCTCGATCGGTCAGGCTCGCCTGCGATGATTGCTGTACACGGGAGGATCGAGCAGCCGCAGTTGTTCCAGCGTGGCGGCGGTCACCGGGCACGGATGAGTTTGTCCGGCGTGAGTCATCGCGCGAATGTGACCGGCGAGCATTTGCAAATCGGCCAAGTTGTCGATGTCGTACCATGGCGGCAGCAGACCGAGCGTCAATTCGAGGGCGGAGACTCGTTGGACCGTTTGGCGGAGAACATTGGGTCCGCTCCATGTCATTTGCTCGAACAACAATGGAGCCGGTCGGCGCAGGCCAATCAAATAGTAGCCGCCATCCGTGGCCGGGCCGAGAACGCAGTCCACATCGCGTAACATGTCGAAGGCCTGTTGGATGAACTCGATTGGCAGTGTGGGGCTGTCGGTGCCAATCAGAACCGCGCGAAAATCCGGATCGGACGTTGCGGTTAAGACGGCCACCTCGTTCGATTCCAGTTTACTCCCCTGCTCTGTTGGACTGGCCGGTTCCGACAGCACACGGTGGAAGAACGAGATGATCTTCCTGTCCAGTTCCCCCTCCGGCTGAGGCCACAGTTCGTAGCCAAGCTTTTCAAACTGTCTGAAGTATTGCGTGGCATCGCGCGGCCAGTAACCGAAGACGCGGCAATCACCGGTCGCGCGGAACCGGAAGGCCAAGTCATTGAGAAACGCCGCGTAGAGCTTCGTGGCGGCGTCGTCACCCAATTCGGCCGCCAGCCGCGTTTTGACGTGTCCGGGCCGAGGATGCTTGCCGAAGAGACCGAGAGTGTTCATGCGTGATCCTCAACGGTGAAGGATTCATAGAAGCCGTTTTGCTTCGCGCAATATCGACCAAACGGGAACGCCCCGCTGATTGACGGACTCATCTCACAGCGGACATACTACCGGCGTTGCTTCGGCCGCAGAATCGTGCGGCCGATTTCGTTGTTGTGGAGCGGTGGCTCACTCTTGCCGCCAAAGGAAATGATGCGGATGACTCAGCGGATTTGGAACTTCTCGGCGGGACCAGCGGTGCTGCCGGAATCGGTGTTGGAAGAGGCGAAGAACAACCTGTTGTCGCTCGGGACTTCGGGGATCGGGATTCTCGAACACTCCCATCGCGGCAAGGCGTTTCTTGCCGTGTACGAAGAGACGGAAGCTCTCTGTCGCGAGATCGGTGGCATCCCGTCGAACTACAAGGTGCTGTTCCTGCAAGGAGGGGCATCGAGCCAGTTCTATCAAATCCCGATGAACTTCCTGACGAAGGACCGGACGGCCGATTACCTCGTCACGGGTGTCTGGTCCGAGAAGGCTCTCGAAGAGGCTGTCCGGTTCGGTGGAACTCACACCGCCTGTTCGAGCCAGGACAAAAACTTCTCGTACATCCCGCACGAGTGTTCGTTCAGTGCGAACCCGGTCTACGCGCACTACACCTCGAACAACACGATCTTCGGGACGCAGTGGCAGAGCGTTTCGGCCGCGCCCGGCATGCCGCCGGTCCCCGCGAACGTCGATCTGATTTGCGATGCCAGCAGCGACATCTTCTCGCGTCCGATTGATGTCTCGAAACACGCGATGATCTACGCCGGTGCCCAGAAGAATCTCGGGCCATCGGGTGTGACGCTCGTCATCCTGCGTGATGACCTCGTTGAACGCGGAGCTAAAGACCTGCCGACGATGCTTCAGTACCGGACTCACGCCAAGAACGAGTCGATGTACAACACGCCACCGACGTTCGCGATCTATCTCGTCGGACTGGTCCTCAAGTGGATCAAAGCCAACGGCGGGTTGGCGGGAGTCGGCGAGATCAATCGTCGCAAGGCGGGCAAACTCTACGCGTACCTCGACCAGAGCCAGCTTTTCAAACCGACCGCCGCGAGTGACAGCCGGTCGCAAATGAACGTGACGTTCGTCACTGGCGATGCCGATCTCGACGCGAAGTTCTGCTCGGCAGCGACGAAGTCCGGGTTCGATGGACTCAAGGGACACCGCAGCGTCGGCGGGATGCGAGCGAGCATCTACAACGCCTTCCCTGAAGCCGGCGTCGAAGCGCTGATCGGGTTTCTTCAGAAGTTTGAAGCCGAGAACGCGAAGGCGTGATTGAGTTACAGAGTTCGTTTGCAGTTCTGGGGTCGGGCGTTCAAATTCCAGAATTGGCCGTGAGAGCAGTTTGAGCATGTGATGCCGTTTGACCGGCCAATTCTGAAATTTGAACGCCCGACCCCAATGCAACACGCCACGTTCCTGTTCACCCGCCTGAAACGAATGCCCTCATGACACAGACCGATGTCGCGACCGTCGATGCTGTGCGAGCCGACATCGGCCTGGTCTGTGCCCTCCCGTTGGAGTTGGCTGCGTTCCTCAGCCGCTGCCAGCATGTGAAGAAGTACACCGGAGGCAGCTTCACCTTCCGCGGCGGTCTCTACGACGGCATTCGCATCGCGGTCGTGGAGTCCGGGCCGGGCCAGACGCGCGCGACACGGGCGACACAAGCGCTGCTCGATGCCCATGCGCCAAAGTGGATCATCTCGACGGGATTCGCCGGTGCGCTCAGGCCCGAGTTGAAGACCGGTGATCTCGTCGTCGCCAATCGTGTGGTCATGACGAACGGCGACGAGTTGTCGATCGATGTGGGGATGGAACCGGACGCGGCGCGCGGTCTCCACGTCGGACGACTCCTGACGGTCGATCGCATGGTGCGCACGATCGCTGAGAAGAAGCTGCTCGCCGAACAATCCGGCGCGTTGGCCGTTGAAATGGAAAGCTTCGCCGTGGCGACCGTTTGCCAGCGAGCCAAGACGCGCTGCATGGCCATTCGCGCGATCAGCGACGACCTCTCGGCTGACCTCCCCCCCGAGGTACTCAGCTTGGTTGGTGAGACCGGCGCGGTCCGCTTCGGCGCGGTCATCGGCTCGCTCTTCAAACGCCCGTCGAGCATCAAAGACATGTGGCGACTGCGAGAACAAGCCGCCGTCGCCGCCGACCGCCTCGCCGAATTTCTCGACGGCATCGTCCTGCAACTGCATCAAGCGAAGCCATGACAAGCGATACCTCACGCTGCCTTTGATGAGACATCCGAGCGGGGCGGCGTCAGCCCCCCGGTTCTTGGGCGTCAGCCCTTCGCTCGGAAATGTCTCACTTTGTGCCGCGTGAGGCATCTTTCAAGTAACTCCCCATGCTGACCGGAGCCTAAACATGTCCTTGTTACCGCAATGGTCTTCAGTCCGAGTTCCCGTGATCGGCATGTTGCATCTGCCACCGTTGCCGGGGTCGGCGCGTTGGTCCGGTGATCTGAATGCCGTTCGTGATTTCGTGCTGCGCGATGCTGAGGCACTCTGCGCCGGCGGCGTCGATGGTTTGATGATCGAGAACTTCGGCGACACGCCCTTCTATCCCGGTCGAATCCCCGCGATCACGGTCGCGGGGATGACGGCTCTGGCGTGCGAAGTCCGTCGCGCGACGAACGTGCCGCTCGGGATCAACGCTCTGCGGAACGATGGTCTCAGTGCGTTGGCGGTCGCCGTGGCGAGTGGTGCGTCGTTCATTCGCGTCAACGTGTTGTGCGGTGCCCGCGTGACGGACCAAGGCCTGCTGCAAGGGATTGCCCACGACCTGCTGCGTGAACGAGCCAACTTGAAGGCCGAGTCGATTCGCATCCTCGCCGATGTGGACGTGAAGCACTCCGCCCCACTTGCCGTGCGACCGCTTGAAGTCGAAATTTCCGACGTGATTCAACGCGGTCATGCCGACGCGATCATTGTTTCGGGCGCGGCAACCGGCAGCGCGACGGACACGCGCACGCTCGACACCGCGGCGCGAGCGGCCGCTCAAACTCCCGTCTTCGTCGGCAGCGGCATCTCTGTCGAGTCGATCGCGGAACTGATTGCCCATGGCGCCAGTGGCTTGATCGTCGGCACGTCTCTCAAACACGACGGCCGCATCTCGAACCCGGTCGATCCCGCGCGAGTCCGCGCGCTGGTCGATGCCGTCCGCCAAATCGGCTAACAGCCCGTAGGGAAACGTAGGGTCAGCGTCTCGCTTGCCCGTGTACGGCTCTTCCCGGTTTTCAAGTAGTTATTCCGTTCCCGGCGGAGACACTCGATAGCCTCTGAACGGCGGCCGGTTGAAGATTGAGTTCGCCAAGCCGGGGCTGTCGCGACCGAAGGGGTTCTCGGCGGATCACGAGACGCTGCTCGAGGGACACGTGCTGTTGGAGTTCGAGCGGGACCCCAGCCACACAAGTTTGAGTTCGGGAAGTGATTGCGGCCCCGCTCCTTAGGTCTCAGAATGTAGGTCTTGAAATGTTGTTGAGCTGCGAGCAATTGGTTCGCCTGAAAGTAGCCGTCATCGCTCCGCGTGAAGGAAGCCGAGCGCGAGTCAACGGCGACTGGAACGACAGGCACCGAACTCGCGCTCGGCTGGCTTCACGCGGAGCGATGAAGGCTACTTTGGCTGAGTCAAAGCCGCTTTGTTGAACCCGTGGGCAACGCCCCGTGCGGCGAGTGACGTTTGAGTCTGTTTTGCCATCGACGCGCGGGGCATTGCCCACGCGGTTCAACGACTCAGTTCAGGCCGCGCGGAATCTAACAACTCGCTTCGTTACTCCCTTGTACGCCTTTCAGCAAACCTTGCCGGTCGGGTTGTGCTGTGCGGAGCGGTTCTGCCAACGCAGATGAAGAACCATCATTGTGATTGGTTCTTCATCTGACTTAAGAATCAACGCGAAGTCTGCTGAGGCCGATTCAAACGCGGTGAGAAGCCGAACTCGCGAGATGGTGGTCTCTGTGATTTTCGTACTTCTTCGCTAAGTCGATCAGGGTGATCGGCACTCAACAAAACATCGCAAGGAGGCGGATCGTGGTGCGGCATCGTGGAACCGTTGCGCGCTGGTACGGGCTGATGCTCGCGGCGCTGATGTCAGCTTCTGTCATGACGGAGACTCAGGGGGTGGAGCCTCCTATTCCGGAGACGGACACCGTGACGGAGGTCTTGCCGCCTCCTGTCGCCTCGCGGCCCGTGGCGAAGCGGGACCGAGGCTCGCTCACGCAGGAGGAGCTGATCGACCGGCTGTTTGCGGCG
>Ga0114966_10000336_pt1 | contig 45508 bp, 25 predicted proteins | sample M_130207_XF_Meta_FD_87029 | JGI IMG/M metagenome (GOLD analysis project Ga0114966, IMG submission 87029) | Freshwater microbial communities from Lake Montjoie, Canada to study carbon cycling - M_130207_XF_MetaG | ecosystem: Environmental > Aquatic > Freshwater > Lake | place: Lake Montjoie... | reverse complement strand
CTGATCCAACTAAAGACTTAGATTTTGTAACTCGAGAAGCAAGACTACAAGATCCTAAAAATAGACAAAATAGTGTTGCCACTGAAGATGAGCAACTTCAAGCAGAGTGGGAATTAATCCAACAGGCTGTCATTGGTGCTGCTAAAGAAGCCTACGAATGGGCTATTGAAAACGGTATTGCTAAAGAACAAGCTCGTGCTGTACTGCCCGAAGGCCTTACAGAAAGTCGTTTATACATGAATGGCACACTGCGTAGTTGGATTCACTTTATTGAATTACGCAGTGCAAACGGTACGCAAAAAGAACACCAAGAAGTAGCTGTTGCTTGTGCAAAAGCAATTGCTGCTATTTTTCCAATGGCAGCTAGTTTAGTTACTCAGGGCGTAGCGGCAATTTAACATTAAGTTTAAACTGCTCATATAACCAGGACCAGTCATTAATTTTAATTAATGCGTCCTGGTTTTCTTTATTTTCTATACCGTATTGCATACCTAACACAGCGCCCGGAATAACATATTCCCCAAATGGTCTGTCTAATCCTTTAGTAGTCCATATTGCTAATCTTTTAGTAGTTTCATCTTGATTACTTCGTGTAATAGCATTGCTGGCTAACTTAGCTGCTTCACGGAATCCACTACGCCAGGCATTCCAAGGACTAGATGCAAATCTATTAACACTTGCCACAATAGGTATAATCTTAAGTTTATTACTAAGACTAGTAGTAATGTCAACTCCGTCTTTTGTTACGTCAAATAACATTTTAGGTAGCAGTTTGATAGCACCATTACCATACTCGAGATCATTTATTTCGTTGCGACTGTGCCATATATGTACTAGGTCAAAGTCATAATCTTCTACATGATAGTCAAAGTTAAATGCGTCCAGTACTTCATTGTCAGCATCAACTACCCAAAAATAATCTGTTGTAGATTGTTCTGCACAGGCCTTATGACTAAGGTAGATATTCTTTTCACCGTATACACGTTTAGCTTGCGGAAATCTATTGCTTAATATTTGCCAGTTATTCCAACTGTTAGGTTCGTTGTAAGATAGAAAAAATATATCATAAGTTATATCTTGTTGCACTACATAATTGTTTATATATTTTAAGTTTGTAAAAAACTCTTGACTTGTATCTATCTGATGAGTTTTAGAGATTAGATAACATTGGCACTTATCGGCATATTCTTGATATAACTTAAAAATATGTATAAACTCACTGTCCCATTTTTTAGGTTCAAATGTCAACATGGTATCTAAGAATTCATAACTAGAATCTATAAACCAGAAAAACTTAGTAAAAATATTTTTCCTAGCCAGGTTAGCAGTGGTAGTTAATGTGCTATCAAACTCTATAAATTTAGCAAACGGATATTTTTCTATTAAGAGATTTTTACGCTCATTAAGAAGAGGTTTAGAATTATAAAATACTATATCGTACATTATTCTTTGTCCAAAAATCCATGACCTTTACGATACTGATTAAGGTGCACTGATTTAAAAAATTTACTAGCATCGGCATTTAAATCTGCTATCTCGAGATCGAGTGCGTTTTTCAAGCTAACGCCATAGGTTTTGATAGAGTCTTCAAGATCTATATGTTCTACATCACTGTGCCATAGGCCGGTAAGATAATCAAAATCTCTAACCTGTATATAGTCCCAGTTAGTGCAGTTGGTCATATAACATCCGTGACGAGCACCAAGAATTGCCCAAAGACCGTTAGTTGCATCGGCGCCGACATTAAGCCATACTCGCAAACGATCTAAATTTTTCCAATGAATTTCTTTTTTAAATTCTTTGTTAGCAGTTTTAACGCCACGCTCAAGTGACATCTTCACGCCTTCACGGAAACCAGCTCTCCATGATTGAAACGGACTTGCATTATTATATACGTCCGAAAAGCAACTATTCATTTGAATATACTCAGCATCCCAACAAAAGTCTACTTGAGCATTAGGGTCGTCTGCAGGTGCATTTTCATGTGTTTTCATGTCTAAAACATACTGTTTAGGCCACAATTTTAGACCTCCATTGCCGTACATTAGACCGTTTACTACGTTGTACCCTGCCCAGCTAATAACACACTTAGATAAGTCTTTATGCTCATCAAAATCAATTTCTTGATTTAAGAAATCTTCCCGTACAGTATTGTCGCCGTCTACCGTAACAAATCGATCTGTATCACTTAAACGAGCGCAGGCTTTGTGGGCGGCATCACTACCTTTAACGCCATGCACACGCTTTGCCCAAGGTACCTTCTTTAACAAATCTGCATAATTTTTTTCTGCATTTGGTTCGTCGTAACTAAGATAGATAATATCGTAATCTAAAATTTTAACTGTTTGTGTCATGATATGATATAATGTCCAACTGAGGAAAAGAATTGTTTGACAAAGACAACGGTATTCTCAACATCGCCTTCTTTGTCTGAATGATAGTATACAATTTCTCTGTCTTTCTTAATTAATTCATTTATTGAAACTTTAATAGTTCTGTAGATAAAATTCATGTTACGTTTGTCAATTATATAAATCTCAAGGGTAGTATTAAGGTTATATTTTTTTAATATTTCTTTTTGATCTGTGCGTATTTGAAATCCCCATTTTTTAAATGTAGGATAATTTTCAATAGTAAACATACTGTCCCAATTAGTAACTAACGGAGCACGGGTCAGGAATACTGCTGCAATATCATCTTCATATTTAGAAATAATTCTTGGAGTATTTTGGTCAATAAATGTGATCTGAAAATCTTTAAACTGACTTATTCCATTTAAAAAGTCTTTAATAACATCAAATTCAAACTCCACAAAGCAGTCATACACCGTACTTTCTTCATTAGTAATACTTACAATGTTGCCGGAGTCTTTATCAAAATATACTCGATAAGTTGGAACTACAGTACTCAATGCTAGTGACTGCGCTAACAATTCATAAGGGATAATGTCTTCTTCTGGATTATACATTTAATTTCTCAATGATTTCATCTGTAAGAAATGCATCGTCTACATAATGGAACACTCCATATTGTTTAAAATTATTTAGATACAAGTCTTTAGTATCTGTAAAATTAATTAATAGTTGACTTAGACAAGAATGTGGAATAGGATCCCATCCTTGCAATGCAGGCTTTAAATGTGTAAATGTAAATGGGCTGTTTTTATTTGTAATGACGTCATCAATTCCCGCTAACTTAGCAGCTATTGCGGTTGATACATCTAGACTATAAAAATTCTGCATGTTTTTAGGAGCAACCATATTATACATTTTCTCCCAGTTATATGTAATAAATTCTAACAATTTAAAAAATTCAAGCGCAGTATCTGATTTTCTAAAATAACACATCCCTGAATATAGATTAGGAAGATCATTTGCCACAAACATTTTTCTATATGTGGGATTATTAATTACACGATTTTTATAATCAACTACCGACGATGTAAAAAATAAATCTCGATCGTTGACAAATTTCCATACTCTTTCAATATTATCTAATACTAACATATCGGTATCAAATATTATAGTTTCATTGTACGGGCTTGCATGATAAAGTTTCCAACGATTTTCAACTTTCCATGTGCTATTAGATGCAGCATCGTTAAATGGAATTGGAATTATTTGATCAAATGCTGCTTGGTATTCTTTAGGAACTACATCATTAGTAACAACACTAATATTATTAATAGTAGGCTGTGTTGCTCGGATACTTAGAGCTAACGCATATGCTTGTCTAATATAGTCAACATCACTATTCTGAGCAAGTACTAAAAAGCCCTTACTCATGTACTACTCCATCAATGCAACGAGTAAGACTAAATTTGTTCATAACATGTACATCTAGATTGCTAGTTTTAACAGCAGTATATTCACCATTATAGTTTTTCTTTTCTACTAAAAATTTTAGTTTAGCATTATCTATTTCTAATAATATATCTCTATCTAAAATATAGTTCATCTTTCCCGGCAGTGGGGCTGAAAAATCTTCGCCCATCATATGTATGGCAATGCTAAATGCAAAGTCATTTCTAAATACTGTGGAGTCTACGTTATATAACAAACGATAGTAATTCCAATTTAATTTAATGTTTTTAATTAGATCAAAGAATGCCCATGTTACTGTGGTCTTTTTAAAATAAAATGCAGTGGCCCAATAGAACGGAATTGAGTGTTGATTTAAATATCGAAAACTACGGTCATCACGCCAGTTGGCTAAATCAAAGCTGTCTTTGTATATTAAGAAATCGTTTTGATTGTTCCATATATTTTTTAGTGTAGGACTGCTAATGATAAAATCACTGTCAATAACCAATGTCTCATCGTAGGGAGACAAATCGCAACAATCGCTCCTTGATAAGTTTTTCCATGTTAAAGTTTTTGCAGCCAAGGACCCGTCATAGAATTTTTTAGTCTGATGTGTCTCTGTCCATATTTCTATAATTTGATCAAACACTGATTCTGCATCAGGTTGGCTTTGCTTAATCCATCCTGCACTGTCAGTTACTAGACTCACAGGAACATCTAAATATTCTTTTACTCGTTTAGCGGCAAACACAGATATCTTTGCATAATCAATTTCTGCATTGTTTTGTGCAAATATTACAACGCCACGTGTCATAGGGCTATTAAATCACCAACACGGCGTTTAGATCTAATTTGATTGTATTTTACCAAATATTCATTAGTTGCACTAAAATAGATAGAAATGATCTCGTCTAAAAACAATTTTAAATCGGGTATTTCTACTGGGATATTGTTGTCGTCAAGTACTACTGCAACGGTAGTATCGCGGGCAACTAGGGTGCTGATAAAAGTAATTAAATTTCTTTCAATAGTGAAACTTGCACCTTGAAAATAATAGATAAGACTTTGTTGAAATTCTTCAAGAATAACCTTGCGTTGATTACTCAACGTGGTCATATAATTGGCTGTTTGAAATGCTTTTTCTAATCGTTCGTCCACAGTAACCTCCAGAGCTTTTACTATACAGTATAGTAATTAGCTTGTTAAGAAGTTTAGGGTTACATTCCTGACTGACTAGCAGAAGGTCCGGTGACTGATACGTTTGCGCCGGACGGACGATATTGACTAACTACGCTATTTAATGTACCGTCTGCGTTTTCGTCAAAGTTTGGATCTCCAATGTCGTTGTCTTGGAATTCAATAGTTAAAATTAATTGTGTTGACCCTGCATCTTTACGGGCATATACATAGTATCTATTTTCTGCATATGATCCCGATGGGGCACTTTTTTGACCAATTAATTGATTAGATGTTGTAAGATCAAACCATCCAACTGCCGAGCCAGTTGCACTTGATCCAGTAACCGTTGTTTGAGTGTAATCCATAACGAACTCGCCCATTTGAGTAAACATGGTATCCCAAGTTGTATTCTTGCTGCTTGATGTACCGCCGGATCTATTAGCGGATACACGAATCTTGCCGCCTGCATTAAAAAAATATCGCATATTATCAGCAGTACTTGACACTGTTACAGTGTGCGTAAGAGTTCCGTTCCATGCTGTTGAACGAGTTCCTGTAATTAGTCCTTCACTTGAATATTGTGAAGCACCAATTAGGAATTTATCCGAAGTTATAGTGTTTGAAAATAAATTAAATTGATTACGCAATGCTTCTGTAATGGAGTTGCCGCTGGCTGGTACTAATAAATTTGCACCGTCGGTTGCGCTGCCGTTGCTTACTGTTATACCTTGATGCTGACGGCATTTTACCATATCATTGCGTAAAGCAAGCCAACTAGCTGCATAAATTACAGATCCTGCAGATACTGTTGGTGAGGTTATAGACTGACCATAGCCTGTTTGTCCCGATCCTGTACCAAAAACTAAATCTACTTTAGCTTTAATTGTATCGTAATCGGCTTTTTCAATTGTTGACCCAACACCTGCTGACATGTTTTATCCCTTATAATACAATTGCTTCGACCAGTTTAACACCAGTATCGTTACTACTTTCCAATGCAATGGCAAAAACATCATTTGAATGATGTACTCCTACACTTGCACAACCGTCATTTGCTGCAATTAAACTGTCGCCTTTGCGAACAGCACCACTTACTTTTACAGGAACACGGCCTTTTAACGCAATGTATGTTCCGCCTTCTAACTCACTATTCATCATGTAAGCTGGGTTAGCAGATACTGCTCCTATTGCACGTTTACCCCACGAGCTAGCAGTGACTTCTTTTTCACCACCTACTACAACTACTGTGCCAATTTCATATTCTTGATCTGCAAGGTATTTTTCTGCCAAGTCAGCATATTGTGCGGAAGTAGCTATACCACGGAATACATTAGCTGTTAAATCGCCAAGGTTGTCTCGAGCTGCTACAGTGTGTACTACCGCATTTGCGGTTGCTGATCGATATATTCCACCAACATTAAGTGTGTCAGCTTGAGTTGCTGGACCATTGAATGATGTTGCATAAATTGTTGCATATTTAAAACTAGCAGATCCAATATTAGATACGCTATCTGCACCTGGTAAAATATTATTACCAGATAAAGTTAATGGAGTTCTAACACTTCCTGATGTTGTCTGGAAGGACAACAGTGAAGTTGCAGACTTAATTAACGGATTACTACTAGTAATATTAACTGTTAAAGTAGCAACACCTGCTCCGCTTGTGCCGCCTACAGTAAATCCGCCATTATTAAATAACGCAGGGGTAATAGCAGGGGTAAAATCAAAGTCAAGAATACTAAGGAAATCGTCAGCAGTAACTCCGCCCAGTGCAAGCGCATTTGTAGCAGTTCCGTGAAACACTTCAGTTGCAGTTGTTGTTATGCCTTCTGCATTATTAGTATCTTTTAATGTAATACCAGCTTTAATAATTCCAAACCCTGAAATACTGTTGCCCAGTACTGCATCATCAATTACAAATGATTCTTTAGAAATAATATAGATTGTAGTGTCATCAACTACCGCTTGGATAACTGGTACTAGTGCTCCGCCTGTTCCAGAGGTAGCCCTAACACTACGAGATTTCATCTGCGTAGTGCCGCTACCTGAGACTCCTTGAGGTCCAACTAGGATAAATTCTGTTCCGCTCCATGAATATAACTGATCGTTGGCAGTATCCCACCAAAAATCACCTTGGGTTAATCCTGTAGGTGCAGTTGGGCCAATCTCGGCGCCACCTGTTGTGCGCCACTTAGTGCTATCATAAAATTTTAATTTCTTAACGCTGCTATCGTACCAAATTTGACCAGAAATTCTTCGTGGTGGCTCTGTTGGGCTGGAAAAGTGTTCCAACAAGTGTAAGAAATTTTCGTTTTGGACTTCACCGTATCCAGCGTAATTTTTGCCGATAAGTTTAATATCGAGCGTATTGTCGATGGTGCCGTCTTCAACGACGGTTAGTGTTGTCCCATTATATCTGTCAATGCTATACGCCATTCGATCTACCCCTTAACTGTTAGTATTTAGCTTTATGGACCCGTGATGTCTGTCCATAGGCTAGACTGTATTTCAAAGATCTTTAATGATCTAGTTACTGTTACGGTTGCTGAGCCTAAATTTAAAGAATTTATATCAAAATCTTCTAATACAGGCTGATTTTGGTTCCCCCCGTTTTTATCAACTGCAATATAATGTTTTACAAAATCACCAGTAGTAACTGGGCTAGTAGAATTAGTTAACACTACAGCAGGATATGTAATTACTTGAGCTGTACAATGTATCCTAGCCCGAGTACCTTCTTCATAATATGATGTAGGAGCAATATCATCTAAAACTGCGGCAATTCCTGCACTGTTTAATCCAGTAATATCTAAACTTAACGGAATAGTGCGGGCTCTAGTATATGTTTCGGTCCATATTTTTGTAGTTGCATCTTGATCACTAGTGGGATCAGCAAGTCCCGTAATTTTAGGGCTACCGATTAACACAACATTGCCAGTGCCATCAGGTGCAAGCTCTATATTGCCATTGGTATCTAGTGAACTTAATCTATTATTATTTAAGTACAAATTGTCAACTGTTACTTCAATCTGCGGACCAAAACTTATAATACCCGGAGCACTGGTAATTGCTGCGCTAAGACCGGTTGAGTTTAAAATTTCTGTGCCGTTAATATATAAAGATTTACCCGCTGCCAAGTTAATACTTTCAGAGATATCAAAACTAGTATACGAAGTGTGGTCATTCCATGCAATAGTCTTATTAGTCGTGCCTCTAATAGTAATGCCTGCGCCTGCTGCGGTAATATTAGTTGGTGATCCTACATTTGCAATGATAATATTTTTATCTTCAACAGTAAGTTCAGTAGTTGAAATTGTAGTAGTTGCACCGTTTACTGTTAAGTCTCCGCTAATCAAGACATCACCATTAACATCAAGGGTCACTGTTGGGGCATTATTAAAAATACCCACACGTTCATTTAAACTATTAACTGTGATTGCATCAACTAATCCACTGGAATTTTTAACTTTTAATAAAAAGTTTTGCCCTGAATTATTACTAACTATTTGGAATGCATTGTTATCTACTCGGATTTCACTATTAGCACTTGGTCCTAGAATCAACGGAGTACCATTTTGAATTACTAATGTGCCGAAACCGTTAATATCAGTTGCAATTGTAGATGTTCCACTTGTTGCTATAAAATTCTCAACTGTTTTGCTGTTACCGTATGCATCAAGTAGTGCGTTAGCAGTAGTAGCAGTAACATGAAATTTCATCCCAGATAATGTTCCTTGATTAAAGCCTGGAGAAATTGTGCCGGTAAATCCACTAAGTCCAGAGGTGCCATCTCTAGGAGTAAAAGGAATTGCATATTTACTAAAAATGCCTAATAGTGTCGTTGCAACCCATAATTTAAGAATTACTCGAGGAGCATTATTTGTATCATATATAGTGTCAACTTCAAATCCAGATATTCCTTGACTATCTTTCCATATCTTACTAGCAGGATGTCTACTAGCAGCACCAGTATAAAAATACAATTGATTTTCAGCACTGTCAATCCAAAAATCTCCCTGTATAGCTGTAGTTGGCGCAGTTCCAGAAACTATAGGACCGCTGCCATTTTTAAATCCAAAACCGTCATATACTTTTAATCTGTTTTCACTAGTATCAAACCATAGCTGGCCAGCTAATGGGTTATTAGGTTGGCTAGTGTTGGCAAAGTTTTCCAGGACCTTTACAAAGTTTTCATTAATAAACTCCCCATACCCCGATACATTTTTACCAATGAGTGTAATATCTATAGTTGTTTGATCGATTGCACTGTCGATAACTTCGGCAATTAGCGACCCATCGGTTTTGTTAATCTTATAAGTCATTATATAATCCTACCAGTAAAGATAATGTAGTTAATTGTCAAGTACGGATTCATTGTACTAAATGGAACTCCTATTGATCCGGTAGTTTGTACAGGACCGCTATTAGTCAAGTACTGTCCGGCAGCGGCAGCAGTAGCTCCTAATCCGCTTGAAGCATCTGTATCATCAGGCGCTCCTGGAGTATTTCTAAACGCATAATACTGGCCTCCTAGATTTCCTTGTAAGTTGTGCCTGTGTTGAGGAAGATTGCCCACAGATAATGTTGTATCTTCTGTACCTTCAGACATACCAACAGTATCAGCAGTAACGGAAGTTACCCTATCTGCAGCTGGATTAATAGTGGCACCTGTGGCGGCACCAGTTGGTAATAACGGAACAAGTGTTTCGTTATTCATACTATCTTTACCTAGGGGAAATCTTCCTCTTAAATCAGGTAATCCAAATGTTGATACTCCTAATATATCAATTAACGGTTTATATGTGTAACTGATTGCTGCAAATAATTCTGGATACAACGAAATTAACTGCTCACTACCATCACATAACAAATATCCATTAGGCACAGTTATACCGGCAAAGGGCAGTATTGCACCTGCGGGAACTGTTGCTACATTTGATAAAAATGTTTGTTTATTAGTTTTTCTTAATCCTGTACCAATCCTATGAATAATTAATTCATCAGAAATTACAGAATCAAGAACTGATGTTTTAGTATTAATAAAGTCTGAGCTAAGAACTGTGGTAAACGTAGCAATACCGCCGACTTGTTGTCCGGTAAAGCTAACAGAATTACTGGTCATATCTCCCGTTAAACTGAACACCGTTGGGCTAGTTAATCTAGATGCTGTTCCTGTTACCGAACCCGATAGTTGTCCAACAAACGTTCCGTTAAATGTAGTAGCGGTCATTGTAGGTGCGGTTATTGCGCCAGATGCAGCAATTGCGCCGGTTACTGTTAGTGCGCCAGTTGCCGCAGTACCAGTTATAACAAGATTTTGTCCCACATGCAAGTTTTTTGTAATAGATGCGCCGCCAGCAGTTTTTAAGCTGCCGGTAGTTAAGTTAGTTGCATTAGTAGTACCTGCAATTAATAAACTGTCACTTGTTTTAATTATACCAGTTACGTCTAACGCTTCTGTAGGATTAGTTTTATTAATACCAACATTTGTTCCAGACACGGTAACAACATCCTTATCAGAGCCGCTTTGTCTAATTCTAATAAAGACACTTGAACCTTCAGTTTTATTATATAAAACTGATTCGCCAACTTGAGTAGTTGTTAATGAGGTTGAAAGATCTGTCCCTATTGTCAGGCCCGAATTATTTCTAATTCCAAGACTGTAATTAGTAATACTAGCAACGTCGCTTCTTAAGAAGTTTGTAGCTGCTACTGAATTATTTCCCACTAATAAGCTGTTTGCAGTCTCAGCAGTTCCCCATAATTTATTAAGCACAGTGCCGTTGCCGTTAAAATCTTTAGTAGAGATAGTAATCCCTTGCTTAATTGTTGCGAATCCAGAAATTGTAGTCTTTGGAGTAAATGCATCTTTGCTAATAATCGCTACAATCTCATCGGCTACTACTAGACTAATTACTGTATGGCCAATACCAATAGGTGCTGTTGTATCAATAATAGTTTCAATGCGAGGGCCAGTCTGTGTTCCTTCACTAAATTGTGGTCCAACAAGAATCCAACTAGACCCTGACCATAAAGATAGCTGTTGATTAGCAGTGTCTACCCACAAGTCTCCAAGGGTTGCTGTGGCAGCAAGTGGTGCGCTGATTGATTTTCTAACGTTACCAGCAGCTATCCAGTTAGTGCTATCCCATACTTTTAATTGTGGCTGGGCTGGATTAGATAACAATCCAGTGTCATACCATAATTGTCCTATTTGTGGATTTGATGGTGGAGACGCCTTGGCAAAATTCTCTAATAAATGCAAGAAATTTTCTGCAATATACTGTGAATATCCAGTATAATTCTTCCCCACAAATGTCAAACTTGTTTCTTGATTAATCGTTTGATCGGCAACCGTAATACTACCGTAGTTTGGGGCATCAGAGTGATCAATATTATATGACATTATGCAACCTCACTTAGTCCAGTCAAACTCTGTATACGTACAGTGTAGTCAACTTGGATTAATCGATTTAAACTCTTCTGAACAGGGTGGAAAATTACATGAGTTAATAATTTGCTATTCCCAGTAGTACTATAAGACTTTAACCCCAATTCGTCAAACACAAAGTCTGAATTATTGTTAGTAGTGTTATCAAATGCATCTTGTCCTTGAGGCTCACCGTAGTCTAACAAGCAAGTAACAAATACGTCAGTATAGTTAGTACCTGTTACGTGACGAGTTTCAATTTTATTTCTAACTGGGTCTAGATTAGTTACTGAGCGATCATCTACTACCTTACTATACGTTTCGCTGTACAATGTAGCACTTGTACCTGTTGAATTTGGTGTTAGGTAGGTAATAATACCTGTAGGATCTACAGTTGTGCCACCGTTGCCAAACGCAATTTCATAGATAAATCCTTGCCCGGAGTTGGCAATACTTTCTGCCAACGCAACGCTCATATTTTCGTAGTGTATAGCATTACGTTTATTAATGAAAACCTCTTGGGTTTTAGGGTCATAAATTTTAATATGACCTTCTATATGAATTCCTGATAAGTCTTTACCTTGCATATTGATCTCTCATTGTTTATTATTTATCGTGGCCAAACAGTTGTGTTTTCCTTCAAGAAATTCGCGATCTTATTATCGGAATTTGCCAAGCTCTTACCTGCATCGCCCCATTCTTTGCCTATTTTCTTAACAATAACCACTTTAGTATTATCGGCGGCAGCAGTAGTTAACGTGACGCTATTATCAATTCCACCTATACTAAATTCTGCAGGGAAAGTACTGTCCCCTTCTAAACTATATGGCTGGTCATTTAGTTCTTCAAACAGACTATAGGCAACTTTCTTTAGCTTATATCCACCCACGAACACATCAACTTCGTTTATATTTTCCGGAATGTATGTTAAGTTGCCCACCTCTGTAGTAACTCCATCACTAACTACTGTATCAACAATAATTTGGTCAGTGTACGGCATTGTTTCAGTTGGGCCGATGTCCTGGACTACTTCTCCTACAATATGTACTGTAGGGGTTCCTGTTCCTAATGTGCCTCGTCTCAATTGACCTAAAACATTTCCAACTTTAGTAAAGTATTCGATACGTTCACCGTTAATTTCAATAATACCGGGCAAGTTTAATACAGGATTAGGTACAGAAAATATTGATCCGTCTACTACAGTAATTTCAATGTCAGATTGTATTAATTCAACAGCTAGTATTGATGCTTTGTCTGCACGTAAACGCTTGTAGTGTACTCGATTTAACATGTCTTTAAACTGCATAAATCCAAATGTCGTCCGTATAACGTTGTCAGTAAACAACATTACTTGAACTACATCTGTATCTTCTAGTGAATCTTTTAATTTAACAGTTATTCGATCATTTTCTACAACATAATCAACACTATGCGTTAGTAACGTGCCGTTTTTAATAATCCATACAAAATCATCTGATACAGCAGGGCGGCGTAGAGTAAAATATCCGCCTAGCTTGTTGGTAAATTCATAATAATCAGTTGTGCCTGGAGTTAATGTAGCTGATGGAACAAATATATCAGTAGTCCTATCTATATCTAATAGCATATGATTATAGAATGTAACTATTTCTAACTCAGTAGATACAGGATAGATATCAGTAAACTCAATTGTTCCTGCATCCGTTATTGTATAATCTGAAGATAAGTCAACTACTACTGCAAGTTTATCTCCTGCAACATACGATGCTTGCGAAATGTTAATTGTAATTCCAAACAAATCAACAACATATCCCATACCCTGTTCTAACTTATTTGAAGCAGAATATACTCTAATATCAGTAGCGTTAATTGTGTGTGTTGCAAATTTATGTGAAGGAATTGCATACGACAATACATTGTCTGCCATTGTGAAATATATTACTGTTGGTGGACGTAATATTTCTTGTCCTTTACGCACAATTACATTTGTTTCGTATGGCTGTAACCCGCTGCCTGGTAATAAGTTAGGGCTTAAATTATCTAAATCATAAATTGTAGTAGAGCCGTCTGTTGTAATAGTCTGACTCTTTACTACGCTAGCCGTCTGTATAGTTGTGCTAGTATCTATCATATAGTTAATAAGTGCGTTTAATGTCACCGGAGCGCCAAATCGAATTCCTGTCCTATTAGGGCTACTGTATGTAGAATCAGTTCTAAATAGTTCGTAGCTAATTACTAATCCATTAACTAATACTGTAGAACTTAGTCCCGAATCAATCCACGGAGCGCGGGTAACGTATTCAGTAGTAGTGCCGTCGGCGATAAAATAATCTAAATCTAAAATATTATCACTATTGAATCCGACACTTATTATACTTACTATTGAATTATCTATTGGTGCAAGATCAAATATCACAGAATTAGACGGCCAGTCAATAGTATAAGCTGTCTGTTCAATTACAATATTTCCAACTTTAACAATTACTGCCCTTTCAGTTGCAAAGTTTTGTCCCACAACAAAAGTGGCGTTTATGCCGTTGCCTATATAGTTCTTAAACAAAATATTAGGAGCACCACTTGCTGGTCTATGGAACACTTTAATTGCTAACGCATCTGTTACATGCCCTGGCACAATCTCCTCCGGAGCGTGGCTTGTTGTTGCTGTGACAAAATCGTCGCCATCAATATTAATATCTGCAGGGGCATATCCAGTAGCAGTTGTTAAGACCGATCCGTTAAATGCGCCGCCTTGCAGTTGCGTGTCGTATTCATTTGGTTGCGGAAGAACACTTCCGTCACTTGTGCTTCTACGGAATACAACTTTATCACCGGCAGCAATAGTCAAATATGTGTTGGGTATAGTAAATATTTCAGTTGATCCGTTGCCCTCAATTGGCAACATTACTACATTCGGCTTACCTGCCATTGGATATGTTATAAAATCAGGATCGTCAATGCGATTACCGTTAACATATATGTTAACTATTTCAGCAACTGCCGGAGCATATTGTAAATCATATGTGTAAACTCCGGCGCCTGCTGTAAAGATTCTATCATCAAATGCAGAGTCAAATCCATCCCAACTATCGCTAAACCACGGAAGCGCATCCCATCCGCCAGTTGCGCCAAATCCCATTCCTTGTAATTGAACTCCGTCGTAATCAATTCCGCGCATTAACTGCGCAAGATCTTTTCCTAGCATACCACTTGATGGCTCATAGAAGAAATTAATTCTGTCAGCTGCTGACATATGTTCAAAATTCTTTTCGTAGGTGATCCTAATAGTTTCGCCCACATTAGGTGCTGTGTCTAATTTTAACAAGCCTGAATAGCTAGTGTATCCTCTGCTTGTAGATTTTTTAGTGGTTAATGCATATTCGCCGCGTAAAATATCAATGCCGGTTACCCCCGGTGCATCAGGATCAATACCCACTGGATATAACTTAATAGATGCTGATCCAATTTCTATTCTAGGACTCCACTTTAACGCAAACTGTACACGAGATCCAGTACCAGTAAATGTTTCAGTTTCAGTTTTTTCGCTAATATAATACGCACGAGTTATTCTATCAAACTTGATAGTAATTTTATTAGATCTAACCACTTCACTTTCAATTATTGCCACTACAGTTGCAGGAGTGCCACCTTCTGATAATCCGCCATCAATTGTAATTATTGGGGCTTTAAGATACCCGGTGCCTCCAGAAACTATATTAATACGGTTAACTTTACCATTGGAAATATATGCCTTGGCCATTGCGCCTGTACCAAATCCTCCGTCTATCCTAACTACAGGTTGATTAATATATCCACTGCCGCCGTCAAATATTTCTATTGACTGAATAGTGAATCCCACATGGTCATACCAATGTTTCCACGGATACGCAAGAATGTCACTTGAAGTTGCCGTAATACTTCCATCGTTACTAACTACCACACTCATTGGAGTAACTGTTAAATTATCAGAAACTAACGGAATTAAGTCAAAGTCAGTGGTTGACTGTCTGGCATAATCTGTTTTATTGTATGAGCTAACATACTCTCTAATTTTTGTTCTATAAGGTTTTACCTCATTTATATAATCTTCAAAACTAGACAAGTTATCGTTATTGTACGTAACTTTTTCTTTTAGCTCGCCAACATTATGAGTTGCTTTTACAAAGCTAGTCTTAAATGCCCAGTCAATAAAAATTTGTTCGTGCAATACATAACGTAAACTTGAGAAGAATAATTTTAAATATTCTACTCGTAAATTATCTACAAAGATTTTGTCTTTAATAGCAGTAATGATGATTCGCAATTCTGCTGCTGCAAAATTATCATATAATGATGCATCAAATAGTTGATTATCAAAGCCTATCGACGAGTTAACAAACGTATAGATACTGCTTGAGAATTGTATGGTTCCATTTTGTCTACCAACTACTTTGTAATTTTGCGTGTAATCAATAGTTGTTAAATTATTGTATTTTTCCAATAATAGCCAGCCGCCAGTACCAATATTTTTTACCTTTACTATATTTCCAATATTTACAGATAAGGTTACAAGATAATATGTGTTATCAACTAAGTGATCAATTTTTGTAAACTGTGTATATCCAGTAGCATACCAATCAGTATAATTCCAGAATTTTGTTACATCATACGATTGACTTCTTGATCTGTCCCATGTCTTGTCTTTACTATTCCATGCATATATACTCCACTTGTTAAAAGAATTAGTGTCGCTTAATACTAATACAGAATACGACCTAACTGACAACATAGTATCGTCAAAGTATCCACGACCTTGATTTTGTATTTTAACAGAAACAATTCTACCAACAGCATCTAATACTGCGGTTAATATTGCACCGACACCCGAACTGCTGATTTTAATCAAAGGTGGATTGTTATATCCATATCCCGGATTATCTATTAATACATCAGTTATAATTCCATTTTCAGTAACAGCAGTCAATCTTGCTTGAACTAATGTGGCTGTACCAATAAATTTTAACTCAGTCTCAAAATCTATTGTAGTATCCCATAATCCAGAAACTGTAGATGGTAGTGGGTCAGATAACAGTAAATCACTTAGGTCAAACTCGTCAACAATTAACTGTTCCATTAGTACAGCATTTACATGTTCTATATATTGTTTTAGAGCTTCAACTCGATTGATAAACATTCCCTGACGTGGTCTAAATTCAATCCCGTATCTATTTTTTACTGGAAGATTGGTATCAGGTACTACTCGATCGTTACTGTCTTTTCCGATCAAACTATCTATCCATTTATTTTCAATATTCTTAGGAATAGTAGTATTAATATGCTCGCTTATAATTTTCCACTGACTATGTAGATTAATTTCGTGATTGTCAATTAGCCATGTTTGGAAATTCAATACTACATCAGTTCCTTGAACAATTTTATTAAAATTAACCAAACTAAAGCTATTCGCGCCTGTTGGTGCTACATATGTGTACCCGTATCCGATGGGGTCTGCAATTAATTCAGAGACGTTGTCAGCTGACAACGTCCTTCCTGCAACATTAGGTATAACTGTTTTATTATTAACCCAGAAATAATATGTTGGGATTAATTTTTGCCCTACCGTATCATATTTGTTTTTAACACTGTAAACTGCATCTCCGTAACGACTTGTACCGCTGATGCCAGCAGCTAATCCCTTAACAGTATCGGCTAATTTGTCCCATTCACTTGGTAAGTATTTTGTTTCAACCCATTCGTAAATGTCAATGCTGGCAGTTTTATATAACTTGTTCCACGTTGTTGATCTGTATACAACTTCGCCACCTTGATTATCTAAAAACTTAGCGCGAGTTAAATCCCACCACAACATACCTATTTGATTTTTAGTCCAGTTTAGTCCACTATCAACATTAACAGCAGCAGATCCTATAGAGTACGTTGCGGGGTCAAAGTATGTTTTATATCTAATTTCTTGATCGGCTGGTCCGGGGATCTTTCCTTGTATTGGGTCAACTACATCAAGATATGTTACTATACTGTTAGTTACTCTGTTATATAGGTACGCTTTTTTAACATTAGAAATATTTGGTCTTGGTTGTTCTTGATAGTATAGTTCCCAGGACGTATACGTAGCAGCCCTAGAGTAAGAATATACTGCTCCCGCTAATAAATCGTCTTTAGGTGCGCCAACTAAAATAGTGTCATTACCTGCTGCAACTGATGCACCGTAGCCGTTGCCGTTCACTGCAACAATGTCAGCGTCAAGGCTTTCACCGTACAAGAATTTAGAACCATACATATCATACACGTCAATTCGTCCAGTATCTACTTGTTTATTAACTATTCTAAGAGTGTTGCTATCAAATGTAGTTGGAGAATTTCGAAGAGGGGATGCAGGATCATTAATATATCTACTACCATGAACTGCCTCGGCGCCTTCTAATAAACTTGTATAAACGTCCACCGTCCCTATTCTGTTTAAGTCGCCAAGTTTTGCAAGTACTACTAAGGTAGTATCATTGTTAGAAAAGTATACCGCGGCTCCAAACTGCTCGCCTCGTTCTTTTGCAGGACTCACAATACTTTGATATAAAGTGTACTGTGTAGACTCAAGCGTATAAATGTATACTGCTCCTTGGTCAACTTCAGTTACATCAACTAATGAACTGCCAATTGCAATGTAATCAGCAGACTGAGATATTGCTATACTTTCGCCGAATCTGTTACCTGTAGCACCTGATAAGGTATCAAACAAATCATATCCAGTTTCACCTATTTGATATACATATACATCACCTGCACTATCATTTGCAATCGGTGCGGCTGCAACAAACATGTTTCCGGTAGCAGATATTGCAATATTATATACATCAATTATCGGCAATGCAGTTACATAATTAGTCCATGCTCCCGTTGTTACTTGATAAAAATATACTTTATCAAGAGCCGAGATTGCTAAAATATAAGTGTTGCCATTTTTAGCAAATGCTAATTTAGATCCAAACAACTCGTCGTCATCCGGGGTTTGACTAACAATATACTCAACAAAAACATACCCTGTGCCAGGCGTATTATAATAAAGAGAAACGTATCCTTGATTATTTAATCCACTGCTGTTAACATTAGTTGCGGCTGGGGCAGCAATAGCTAACCATTTGCTGTCGGCAGATAATGCAGTTTCGGCTCCAAAGTTTTGAGCAGATACAGTAGCAATTGAGGTATCTATTACTATTGATTGATTTTGAATCCAATTATATGTAGTAGGGGTAGAATAATACTTTTCAAAAATAATTACTTGATCTGCATCGGTAACTATTGCGGTTGTTCCTGATTGTGATAATGTTACTTTCTTCCCAAAATTTATACCGGTAAGATCCGGAACTGTGGCAAGATCAATATTAGAAACATTATACACTTTAGTATTTTTATACACTCCCCAATTACCGTTACCGGAATCTTTTGCCCACAGTAATTCACCAGGCTTGATAACTGTTGGTAAGTTATTGTTTGCATTTTCAATATTATCAAACAAGCACGGTAGGAACTGATACAGTGAGATTTGTGTGCTATCAACCGGTGCTTCCCATCCTGCAACTGTCACTTTAATATTAATAGTACGCAATTCTACCGAATACACCGAATGGAACCCTTTGACTAACTCATTGTTTTCAATGCCCAGTATGTCGCCGGGTGTGATGTTGGGAATCCTATCACATGTAATAGACAAAACGCCAGCTGCATACGTTACGTCTTCTACATTAAACACACTATTAGTAAATCGATATACATTCCATTTTTCATTAAAGCTGTTTAACTTGTTTTCAAACGCACACCAAACATAATCGCCCTCGATAAACGTGCTAATGTCATATTGTACTGCATCACTTAACTCATCAACACTTAATTTTACATCGTCGTATCTAACAAATCCGGGAGTACGCAGATACTGTTTAGTACCGGTTACAGTCCATATATCGTTATTATAATCCAATGGTTTAATATACACATCTGACGGACGTTGTCTATACACAAAATCTATCACTGTGGGATCAATGGCTGATACTAGCTCAACTGGTTGGGGATTAATTTTAAACTTTGATTCGTCTAGTATAAATTCTGTTTCGTCAAATGCTGTAACTGCTCCGTAGTCGCCGACACGTACTGCCCATTCTTCATTGAATGTTAAACTTTCCATGCCATCAGCACTTAGTACATCAAATAGTTTGTTAAGCACATTTTGTGTGCCTTTCTCAATAATCATTCCTTGATAGAATTTATATTGACTTACATCGTCTTTGATAATATTTTCAAGATACTGACGTTTCTGATATCCAATTAAATGTTGAGCAAATTTTTGTTGTTCGGCATCAAAGTTATCAGTGTCTAAATCATAAAAGTCGGTGAATTGTTCTGTTCTGTAATCCCAGTTGGCTACCATCTTTGATGTCGGCTTCTCTGCCAATATTGCCCAATTAGCCGCAGAAAATTGTTGTACTCCGGGAAGCGTTGACAATGCTGAATAATAAAATTCTTTGTATTTTACAATGTCGCCTAACTTATAATCAACCCACGGTGTCCAATCATTAATTTTAGCTTGGTCAAATATGAATCCGGGAATATTAAATCCGCCCTTCCAATTTTGACTAACATATCCAATAACTTTGATGCGCTCTTGCCTATATCCAGGCTCAAGGTCATATATTACATCATTAAACAATGTTGTATTATCTAAAATTAATGCATGTTCTTTCTGTATCATAAAAAATACAGCGCCATATATGCCGTGATTTGTGTTAGCCGGCGTTATTGAAAATTCATTAGCTTCGGCATTTCTATATGTGTTAGTAAATTCGGGCTCTAATTTTTGACCGTCTACTCTAAATATTTTATATCCAAAGAACGGATCTAGTAGATCGTTAACTACACTATTAGTAGTTACTATCGATATTCTGTTTGCTGACGGACTTAAAGAAAGTACTGCGCCGGCTCCCCAGTTCTGAGTTGTCCAGAACATAAATTCTTTTACAGCAGTTTCCCAATTAGTAATAGATTTTAATTCTGTATTAAAGTCGTTAAACACAAATCCCTGATCTGCTAAGTATGCCCCGTACCCTTGCAAGAAATCAACTACATCTTGGACCGTGGACAATTTTGTGCCGTATCCTAGAGTTAGTTTTGTTGTAGTATCCCACGATTTTCGAATATTTGCATCGCGGCCGCCTGTGACTGGAAGGTTAGCAAGTCTTGAAAACATCGTACTATCAAATGTATCAGTTGCAGTATGAGCAATGTTTACCCTATAATATTGATTATTATAATTTACAACAATTCCGGCGACATATTGCTTTCCTGCGGTCCATATAATATAACTGTCAGAAATACCTCCAACATTAATAGTTCTTGCCGAATCTACCCATGGATAGTAGTTAAAATACGGCTGTTCGTTGTAATACCCAGTAATTTCAAATCCGTCGGGGTGTTTTGTAATAACCACGGCGCTATATACAACTTTTTTAACTGCTGAAGATGTGTTTAGAAAAACAGTGTAATTTTCTTCTGGGACAAACACCCCGCCTGTACTTGTGGGACTCTTGCTATCTAATAATAATTTAAATTTACTCTTTGCAGTAAATCCGCCCAACTTAACTCCAAGATTATTAGTTAATGAATCTAAATCTGTTTGGTATTGATTAATCAATACACTTGTATCGTTAGTCATAAAATCAATTATATAATTAATTAGACCAGATGTTAATACCCTTGTTGAACTTAATGTTGTAGATGGCAGTACAATATCAGCAAGTCGAATGCGTAATCCTGTATCGGCATATACAAATTGTCCACTAAGGTTACGGACTATACGGCTTCGATCTAAACATGTTCCTAAAACTTTATTAGGTTGTAATAATAGGGCTGCTTGAATAACTGCAAACGGATAATGCCCCGAACGACGCCATGCTGATTCAACTGGGCCCACATCTCCGAATGTATAATATCCTTCGGCCGTAGGTTTAATTGTGCCGTTAACAAAATTAGCATCAACTGGGTTTTGCAAGTTGCCAGCATTGTCTACCGGAACTCCCTTTGCTAATATTGATTTTGCAAATTTTTCCAAACGTCTAATAGGTCGGCCTGGTTCTTTAACTATGCCTTGACGAATATCATCCCACATGATTAAATTGTCGCTTGTATATGGAATTGGTCCATATACTTCTTTCCACCATTTTGGTTGTATACTAAATCCTAAACATTCCCACGGATGAGTGTGTGGGCGATCGGTATCTAATACCCAACGGTAAATACCCCTCCAAAATGCAGGCACAGATACCCCGTCAGGGGTATAATTTCCACGATAATTAAATGTGAATGGATTTAGTCTGTCCCACCATTCGGCATTTTGTTTAGTATAATCCGTTCCAACATTAGTAGTCCACTGATAGAAAAATGTTCCCAGTACGTCTTCAAACTCTTCTTTTGAATAAGTAGTTACTCTATCATATCCAGGAATATGATCATATATATTAAAAATAGTTGAATCGTACTGTACTTTAATATTATTAAAGATACGTTTTTCTAATTCTAATATTAAATCGTCGCGATAGTCGCCGAACGCAATTGTTATACTACCGTCATGTCCTTGTATAACTTCTGTTGGTTCTGCATATGTTGTATCAATGAACTTTGAAGGGACAAACTTAGGATATAATCCTAATTTAGTAGGAGTTGCGGGACAGAATGATCCGTCAGTGCTTTCGTATTCTACAGCAACAATTGTATCGCCGTCGACTAAGTCTGTTAATATTTCAAAAAATACGTCAGTGCCAAAAACATAATCAATGCCTTCAATAAGCTGCACTTCATTAAGATAAATGTTAACAGACTTATTAGATAATACTGTTAAATTAAATGCAGTTGTTAATGGATACACTTTCGTACGAGCATCAAGGACTGTATATTCAAGTAATGTAGATGCTGAGTAGCCATACATATCCGATAGATAGTATGGTCGTGAAGTAGATTTATCTTTTGCTAATTCTGCTAATACAAAATCAACATGGCGTCGAGGATCAGTGTCAATCCCCAAACTTGACGCTGTTACAATAAATGCTCTTTTAAATTTACTGTAATCATCTCTTGCTTGCTCAAGCGCCTTGAAAACGTTTGCGGTCGACGATCCAAGATGATATAAACTTAAATTCACTGGGCCGCTGTGCTGAATAAATCTTGTGCCGTAAGGTGTAATATTTCCAATGTCCCGTAAATTACTGGTACCTGGGTATGTGCCGACAAATATAGTAATGTTATCTATTATTGAGTCCACGTGATCAATTACTTGACCTAATGTAAATTCAGATAGATTGTCATTCAGCGGATTATTTTGTAAATTAACTGGAATTTCATAATATCCGTTATCATTTTTTTGCTGTGCTGCTAAACATTTTAATGTTATAACGTCTGTAGTTGCAACGGCGGTTGTTAATAATACATATTTTCTAATATTACCAGTAGCAATGGTATACGCAGATCTAGCTAGTCGTTTTCCGTTAATATATACTCTAACTTCTAAATCATCTAAATCATCTACGTTAGAATAAACATCAATAGGAAAATTATTAACTAGCCCACTTTCTTTAAAAATTCTAATAATAGGTTGTAAATGTGTTATTTCTGTAGTCTTCCAACCGTTAACATAATCAAAAACTGTTAAACTTGTTACAGACTTTAAAAACCCAACATCAGTTTTTTTAGTAATAATGTCAACTACGCTTTTGTAATTAAAGCTGCTAGATAACAAATTAAATTCAAACGCAATGTCACCAATGTTGTTTATATTCTGATAAGCTAAGGGGAATCCTAGTTCACTATCGTTAGTGCCAGTTCCTAACTTATATGAAAATATTTTATTTCCGGTAAAGGTTGTTCCGTCATATACTAATGCATTTCCGTAGCTAACCCCGGTAGAATCAAATACGTCAAATAATGGCGATTGATTAAGTAGTGTTTTCTTTTGCCCTAATTTCCATGCTGTGCCTGTGTACCAGTACATTAGTCCTTGATTGACCGACCCTTGCTCTACTAGTACAGTTTCATTTTTTAACGGGCTGCTATCGATGGCCTCTACTAAATTAATTTGACGACGAACTCCTGCAAACACTTCTAGTTTGTGAACGTCAGAGCCTGTGGCAAAAATGTCTGCAGTTACTGTTAAGTTTTTGTCGACATATAATTTAATTTGTGTTGAATTAACCACTAATACATAATATGCTTTTCTGTTAGTTAACCCAGAGATACTAGTGTTGCCATTGTTAAGATACAGTACCTGATTGCCAGTTGTTAGCCCGTGGCCGATCCCACCAGTTAGCGTATTAATTTCAATAGTGATAATATCGGTTATAGGATCAATTCCCAATAATGCATAAAATCCTATTTGTCTTCCGGGAACTGTAACATTAACAAAATTAATATCAAAAATTCTATCTTTTACTAATGAATCAGTATCGGCAGCAAATAAAACCCTCATACCGCTAGCTAGATCTACTCCGTCAATATTGTATCCTAACTTGCCTTCAATTGAGGAAAATGCATCTGTTGTAAATGTATCAATTAGCGTAACATTAGTTTTTGCTTGGTGTCCAAAATTAAATAATTTTAGTCCAGCATCAAATTCAATGATAGGGCGGATTGCACGGGCGGATTGGTCAAGGGTGGGTACTTGTCCTGATGCTATTGATGCGGCCGTAATTACATCTTGATGGAACCATCTATTGTATCGGCTCCACTGATTTCTATCCGGACTACCGCGAGCAACTAAGATATAATCTTTATTCTGTGGAAAGGAGGTTGCTGTACTAAATGGACTTTGGTCGAAAGCATCGTCGTCAAATAATAATGCTTTTTCTTGCGAGTAGCTGCTGATAATTTCTACGTCAGCTTCAGAAACCAATCGAATTGCAGTACCCACTCCTTCTACATACCAATAACCTGATGCATAATTTATAGGATAAATGTTGCCTGTAAATTTTAACTTCATTCCGTTTGATAGCGGCATTCCACTGCTCATAGTATACGTCTTCTTACCTAATACGTCAGCATCAATATTCAAGTAAGTATTATCATCAATGTCTAATACATGGAATACTCCCCCAGTATCTACACTATTCTCACTAACATAATATAATACGTCGGGCGCATTGACTCCGACTGTGAATGTTATTGTTCCAGACTCTACTGCACTACCAGATACCCCGATTGTATATCTTTCAAGATTTCCAGAAACTCTAGTAGTTTTAATACTAAAGGGATTGCCCGGCGAATTAATAACAAACGTGTATGTTTGTCCTCTATATAATGTCAATGTAGGATTCCGAGTTAGTCCGTCAGGAGAGAATAGAAATGCATAATTATCCGACTCGTCAACTGCGTCAACTGTATATGTACTTTCTATGGCTAGCTGTTGTCCGGCAACTTCAATGGGCAGTGGCCCGTAAGGTAACCAGTAGTATTGTTGATAATTGACAAACTTATCCCAATTCATATGTGGATTCCACGAGTATGATTCTTGGCTGTTTAGCCGCTCGTGGTTTGACACATTGCCACCAAATACGTCAACGTGATTTATATGATCAATGTAGTCTTTATAAAAATTAGTATTTCCAAGATAATCTTGAATAACTGCAACTGGTTCTAGTTGATAATTTTGACGAGCAGTGTCTGTGGCTGTTACAAAAATATCAGCAGATGTTACTGCTTTTGCATTTTGACGTCCAATATATCCATTAACTTTTTTAACAGTACCCGGTTGAGTAAGCTGATCTAATGTTGCCTGTAAAAACTTTTTGTTACTATCTGTTCTAAAAATTCGTGGCAGTAAACTAGCAGAATCTCTGTTATCTTTACCAGATAATGGAAGACCTGATTCGTTTTGATCGTTATTTGCCATTAGTAACTCCCACTAGTAATAGACTGTGTACTTAATGTAGATGTTGTCATAGTTATTGTTCCGCTACTATTAATTTTGCTAGCAGTCACTGCCGATATAATTTCAATATTATCTATAGTTGCACCGTTGATAAAAATTTGATCTTTTTCAGATCTTATTTCATATAAGCTACCAAATGTTAATGTGGTGTCTTTAGGTACTATTAAGAAGTTTACAATATTAGGAGTTAGGCGATTCATTACATACGACGACAATTCACTAAAGTAAAAACTATCCCCAAAGTCCCAATTTTCAAGAGCAAAGAATTCATTAATTGCTGCCAATACTCTTGACTTGATATCGTTATCACTGATAACGACTTCTGAATTTTTTACAATTTTAAAAGTTGCTTGTACATCTAATGATGACTTTTCTCCAAATAATACTTTGTATTTCACTGGATGATAAATTAATTCATCACTAATAGATTTAATTTTATTAAGATCTGTAGATAGTAATGTATACAAATAATCAGTACTCGGTGCCAAAGGCTCCGTTGTTCGTGAGCCCGCTAACCACTGACGGTATGTTTTATCGTATTGTTTGGTTAATACAAAAGTATCAATAATGTTTGTTAATCCAGGATCTATTCGAGATTCATAATCTGCATTATGAATATATTGAAACTTAATATCCTTTCGACCGTTGTATACCTTGTAATTTAATGATAATGTAAATGTAGATGTACTAGCATTAAGTCTTTTAACAACCATTGCATCTTTAAAGTAAAAATATTGTCCGTCTGTATAACTTGATGTTAGTGTTGGCTGAGTGCCTAAAATAATAATTGTATTGCTACTATTGTCAAAAAGTTTGTAATCTTCTTGCCCTTGCGCAATTACATATCTCTCAAGTATTACATATTTTTTATCGTCTGTAACTGGATTAAGCGGATCTTCTTGATCTATAATTTCTTCAAACAATTCTGGATTATCAACTACGCTGTCATCGTCGGTGTCGCTAAACGTAATTTGAATTTTCTTTGTATCAACATATCCATCTAACCCAGTATACTCTTCGGTAATTTCCCAATCACGATCATAAGTGAATGAATTAATAAAACCTGGAGGTGCTGTATTGATCCCCAGTACTTTGATTTTGTCTTTTACAATAGTGTTTGTTCTAGTATCATAAATTTTATCACTTGCGTCAAAGAAGAATCGAATCTGCTTATCGCTTTCAAAGATATATCGTAGTTGTCGAGAAGCAACTGTGTAAAATTCAGTATCAGTAGTAAACAATATTAACCAGCTTGAATCTAGTTGCTGGTTGGAATTATCTCCTTGCTTACCAAGGTTAAAATTATCTAGAGAATTTAAATTTACTTCAAATATAATCTTCCAAGTAGCAGTTTCTATATCGTATCGTAATCCAAAGGGCTTATTAGAAAATACTAAATCTACCATGGTAGAGATTACAGTTGTACTAATTGTAGCTTTCCATGCAGGAATAATTTCAGACAATACTGCACCTTCAGGAACAATATCATTTAATATAATTGTACCAGATCCGTCATCTAGGGCGCCTTTGCCGCCGTTGGTTCCGTCGCCTAATACTGATATTACTTTTACCCATAGCGTAGTAGTCGAGTTAGCAACCGATGCTGAGCCAAAAGTTTTTGCATTGTCATTATTTCTATCAAAATAGTATCCGACAGGTGCTGTGAATTTTAATAACGCACCTGCGGCAACAAATCGTAAATTAGTGCTGGTATATGTTCCAAGTTTATATGGTAATTCAAATTCTCCAATGTAGCCTGTTGACTGATTTGTGTCTGTTGTCTTACTATACCAATTAACACTTAATGAGTCGGTGGCAATTCTAAAAAACTTAGAGTAATAAAAATCTCGCAATTGATTTGTTTTTAAAGTTTCGTTCAGTTGATTATAAATCATTGCTTCAATATCGGTACGACTAGTATAGTTAAATCTAAAACTAGATGTAAATTCTTCTTTATAAAGTGCGCCGTCGTCGCCAAACAAATTTGTCTTACTGTACTTTCCAGTGGGATCAATTAAATCAAAGTATCGGCTAATGCCGCTGGCACTTCTGTTAACTGCTTTAACTTTAACAACTTCTTGATTAACCCCTAACGGACTTACATTATAATCTTCAGCAGTAATCATCCTATTTTGTGTGTAATAGGTTGCTGGTGCATTATTTTTAATACTAGTATTTGTTTCAGCTTCTGCAGAATTACTTACGGATGATTGCAAACTTAGAGTTAGTGTTAGTGTTTCTGCTTGCCCTACATTAGACACGTAAGGAACCGATATTAATACGTTTTTTACATCGCGAGGATTAATTGTATAGCTAATGCCGTTACTTGCGCGATAGTAAACTCTAAATGTACCTCTTGGTAGATTGCCAAAAGTTCCATCACTGAATATTAGACTAATACGATCATTTGATCTAGTAATGACATTATAAATATTTTTAATAGACTTGTTTAAACTATTATAGATAATGTTATTGCCTTCAAGATTAGGAACTTTGGCCCAATATTCTGACTCAATACTATTTTGATCTAAGCGATATAACCACACATCAGTGTTATTAACGTTGACAGCATCAAGGTCAACTGTTTCATTTGTTGCTGGCTGATCAATAGTAAATGTGCCTTGATTTAGTAATCCTTGTCTAAAATGCAGGAAGAATCCGCTGCTAGTACTGCCGGCACCTCTGCCGTCATTTCTATAAACAAACGCTAATCTATTGCCAATGGCAGGTGGTTCTTCGTATATTTCTTCTGCGCCTTTAAACGTAGTAGATACTACTTCAAAGGTCATATTTCTTCCGTCAATTGCTTTGGCAAAACTGTACACAGGTACATTAACATTATATCCTTGGAAGCGATATTGCTCTGTGGAAATGCCGTATATGTCTGCCTTATCGTCGGCATTTCCAAACTGTCGACTTGCGGGAAGTGCTGCATTTATAACTTTAATAAACTGATCATACCAGTTAGCGTTAGCTGGATCGTTCCATCCAATTACTTGATTTGTTAAATTTCTGCCGTTAGAATCAATCACAGTTTGCGTGGTTTGTACTGCTGTAAATTTTAATAGACCAGCTCCTGCAATATTACGTTTTGGGTTATAACTGAGTAATCTTGCTAGGCGCAATACGCTGTCACGACGTTCTGCTAGTTCTAAAAAGTTCTCGCGAGCATTTAAATCTGTGCGGAAACTGATGCTTTGGCCAAGGAATGCAATTAGGTCAATTAGGGCCAAATACTCTGAGCTTTCAATGTAATCGTTAAAATCTTCCGGGTAGTTTTCACGGATATAATTAATCATTACTCTTCGAAGATTTTCAAAGTCGTAGCTTTGGAAATCTGCACTACGAAACGTCTGGTATATACGTTTCCAATCTTCTGCTACCAGTAATCTATTTTGTCGATCAGTTGCTGACATACGCCCTTCCCAATTATTGAGTATTTAGCGTAGTTTATTATGTGCGTGTTTAATTCATAAGTCCATTAGCTTGATCAAATTTCAGTTGTAAGGACTCTTGTATGTAGTATGGAAGATAGATTAATCTGCATTCTATTTGAAGACCACTTTCATATTGTGTAACAATAACTTGATCGGCTAGAACTCGGGGATCATAGTTAATAATGTCTTCGACGTTCTTAGCAACTAACCGTTTAAGATCCTCAGTTAATGGTTCAAATATCAGATCCCATATTACTGTACCAAATGTTGGGTCATTTAACCTCTCACCTTGTCGTATATGAAAGTGATTGAGAATATCCTGCTTAATTAACGCAAGATCGTATAGTGCAAAGCTAGTTGCATCAGGTGATATCGTGCTAAATCCTTTGTACGTTTTTGTACCAGGTACATTTTGTTGAGTTTTATTGCCCTTTAAGACAATTTTATCATATAGTTTAGGATTAGCTGACATAGTAGTATTTAAGCTCTTTATTCTTCTTCTTCTTCTTCGGGTATAAATCTAACAAAGGTATCTTCAATCGTAGAGTATTGCTTCCACGCATCTGCAGGACTAAGCATTGTCTCTGAAAAATCTGACTGGTCCGATATTTGTTCATCGTCCGTGTCTTCATATCTATCTTCTAGATCCCTGTCAGTTTCTTCTGGCTTAACTTTTAACGGATCTAAGTTTTCATGGTACGGATACGGCTCAAATGTTGGTATGCGTCGCATAATGCTTGGAGGTATGACGTCTTCTACAAACTCACCGGATTCATCTGATAGATTATGTAATTTTAAACGTTGTGGTAATTCTGCTTCAATTGCTTCGCTTGCTTCGGTTGCTGTAGATGCCGTGGGGCCGTTAAAGTTAATGTTACCCCCAGATATAGTAGTATTAGCCGCGTTAACTTCCATATTTCCGCTGGAAGTTTGAAAGTTATGACCTCCAATATTAAAGTCAAAATTACCTTCTACTTTGTGTTGATACGCACCGTCAACCACTTTATCTACATCTTCTAATACATGTTGTAAGTAGTTTTGATCGTATAGTTTATTAACATCTTGTTTAACATGATGTGTATAATTTTGCTCATATGTTTTGTCAACGTCTAACTTAACATGAATTTTTTGATTGCCGTCAACAATTAAAATCTGGTCTTCAACTACATGGGTATGTTTTTCGCCTCGTACTTTTGTATTAAAGTTGCGACCACATTCAATATTAATATCACGATCTGCATAAAAATTTAAATCGTTTTGTGTACGTACACTGATACTGTCTTGTGCATAGATATCTATCTTGCCGTCACTGGTCATTTCAATCCAAGTAGTACCCCGTGCATTGCCTATATAAATTAAGTCTTCAGTATTATGCATCAAAATTTGATGCCCGGTGCGAGTTCTAAATCGCATTAACTCATTGTGTAATAGAGTAGGATCACCATCATCTTCTTGATTTTCTACTCTTGCATACTCCGGTGGACCTTCGCTTGCTGTTGTCTTACGTAAAAATTTATCGTCACCGTCGTCCATAACAAAGCTGCTGCCGCCTAGACGACTAACAAAAGTATTTTGATTTCTATATTCGCGTTTACCAGTATTGCCAGTTTTGGCACCGTCTTGTTTGTCTAATGGGCCCGGTGTTGAAATACCAAATACCATTGACGGTGTTTCTCTTCTGGCACTGCTTGACGTAATTCCGCGAGTGTCGTCTTCTAATAATCCTTGATTGTCTAACACAACTTCTTGCGGTGTTGCAGGTTTAGTAATAGTAGTTGAGTCAAGTGTTTCAGCGCCAATAATACTGTTAAACTCCGCAACTGGTACACGTTCTTTGTCAGTAACCTTAGAGTCATCAACATTAAAAACTGTTGACGCATAACCCGGCGTCATAAAATTCTTTTTGTCGTCAAGGACACAACCCATCCAGTACCACCCCTGACCTTCAACATAGATAATCATTACAGTAGATCCTACATCAGGAGGAATCATCCACATACCGTAACTTTTTTGTGTGTTATTGTAAGTATCTTCGGCATCACTAACATAATCAACACTAGTAACTCCATAGAATGGGCTTAGATATTTTGCTTGAAGAAGTTGGCCTTCTGCTGCATCGTCGTTGCCAACTTCTCTATATATTTGTACTTCGAGAATGCCCATATAATTTTTATCGTGGTGGCTGATAACTTTGGCCAAGAATGGGCCTGGGTCAGTTTTTCTACCTTCGGATGCAAGTTCTCGTGTATCTTCTGCCATACTTATCCTTCAAATCCTGCAAGATCAGTGCTTTGTTGTATTTCTGCCGGTGTTCTAAGTTCCCCAGTACCAGTTGCACCGTCTGCTACTGCTGGTTTTACATTTTGATTATCTTGTAATAATTTAATTTCTCCTCCTGACGCAGCAGAAGGATCTGAGGATTGACCGTGGCGCCTAACTACTGTCAAGTTCTGTGTAAATCTACCACGATTAAAAGTGCTTTCAACAGTAAGAACTTGATACAACCCGCTAAACTGATTTATTAATTTTGTGGGTCCGAACTCATATGCCCCTTTATTTACATCAATATCAATTGGTGTTCTAAAATCTATAGTAATATCAACTTCACCAGTTTGATAATCGATACTATAATCCGATGTCATATTCTCAAATTGAGATTTAGCAGCAGTATAATTCCCCATGCCGCTATCTCCTATGAAATAAGGGTCACCTAAAATAGTTATAGTGCCTTTTAACATGTCAAACGGGCTATTTAAAACATTGTTTTGAAATTGCCGAGCTGCATTTGTTTCCGGAGTATTCTGACCACTGGTACCGGTTCCAGTGTCTGTTTTACGTTGATCATATCGTACTTCTTTTGTTGGTTCGTTTGCTAATGGTTGTTGGTTTCCTGATGCAGGGTCGGCTGGCTGGGCTTCAACAGCGGGATTAGCCCCGGATGCCTCTTTTGCACGTTGTACCCCTGAATTATTTTTTCCTATGTCTGCCGACATCGCAGTATAGAAAGATGCATTAAACTTAATATCAAAATTTAGAACATCTAAATTTTTACCTGTATATATATAATTGTACGCCTTGACTGCTTGTGCTTTTGCTTTTTTAACTTTAGGATTTGCAACATTTGGGGGCATAAAACTTGACGCATCAATACCAAATGGTACTACACGATACACAATAATTTTTGGCTGCACCCCAGTTTTGTCCATGTTGGCATTTGATGGTATTACATACACCTGTGCTTCTATTCTCCACCATGGGATTTTTCCAGTATCAGAAAGTTGTGTAGCTGTTAATGCCTGACGGCCATAGTCACTCATTAGTAAAACTTGATTTATAGCATTGGGAATATCAGTACCTTGTGAGAATTTAAATGTACCTTCTGTTGGATCGATTGAGATCTTACCTCGGGTATATACTTTAGCTTTTTCGTCGTAGACTAGGCCGTCCTTAGCAAAAGATGCATCTCCAATTCTTTCGGGCGTAAATCCCATACTTGCTCGGCCTAAACTATTCATATCGGCAGTATACTGTGTTAATGTTCCATTACCGCCTTCTTCTTTGGCGGAGTATGCTACTTTTAATTTAGTTAGTAAGTCTCCGCCTTGCACTGCTCCGGTATTTGGCGACTGTGTTGCTGAGCCGCCATTGTCATCTTTATTTGGGGGCGCACCTGATGTTAGATCTTTAGGAAACATTATTAATATTTGATCCGGTACTTCTATAATTTTTTTGTCAACGGCTGCGGCTTTCAGTCGTTCATTTAATACAACTTGTAAACTGCGTTCTCCGGTTTGTAACATTTGCTCAACAGTTTTACCTCTAATTGTAATATCAGTTTTAAGTTGTAAATAGCTGCTGGAAAATCCCTTTTCATTCCATGGAAACGCTACTATGCTATATTCTGCGCCGCGACCGGTTACTTGCATATCAATTGTCATTAATTTTAAAGGAAAATGTTTTGTTGTTCTTTCTATAGATAAAGAATCTGCTGCAACTCCCTGCTGTGCAGAATTTAGATGTCCTTTGAATTCGATGGTTAATAATAGTGGAACGTCAACCCAATTTTTATATCCGGAATTTTTAGCGGCAAGTTGTATAGATTCAAACAATAATCCCATACTATATATTTCAGTAACTTTAAATTTTATTGACGTGGCATTTGTGTTGCCGGTAGATTTGTCAAGGCTAATAACACTTTGCACAGTTAAATTATCCATAAAGAAATCAAACTTACCATAGGCAGTGTTTACTCTATTGTCAGGAGATCCGCTGGCGCTTTTAAAAATAATTTGACCTAATTGACCTTTCTTATATGTTTCGTTTGGAAAATTTATAGCAACTGGATCAAGTACACTTAGTGTAAAGATATAATTATAACTGGCATAGTTGTGTAAAATATTTGCCATGGGCAATGTAGTTCTTAAATCTACCGCAGTTGCCGATGCGTTCATTGATTTGCTAATATTACCCAAATCAACAATATTTGATATTTGCTTTTGTATTGTCCCCAAGGCTCCCGGAATTCCATCAATTTGTCCCGGGATTGCTGAAGATAATGTTGTGCCAAGATTAGATATTCCGTTAGCAGCGGCTTTTTGTATGCCGCTAATTGCGCCATTGACTGTGCCTAATGCACTGGCTAGACTAGTATTTGATACAACTTTAGCTGCTTGACTTATCGCTGAGGTTGCAGAATTAATTGCAGAGTCAAATAATCCCATGTTATAATCCTAATATATCTGTCAAACTTGATTTTTTAGGTAGGCGAATTTGAGTACCCGCAATAAAATCGTATATAGGATCTTGCAGGATATCTAAGTTTCTTTGAATAAACACCCACCATAACTTATTAGTGCCGTAAAGGTCATATGCCAATAAATCTGGACGATGACTGTACTGTGGTTCTATTGTATAAATTGGGTCGTCTGCTTCAGAGCTTACTGGGCGAATTTTTAAAATTCCCAGGTAATTGTTTTCGATTGTGGTGTTTGCCCACGGGCTTGTATTAGAATAAGTTGCCATTAGATATATCCACCTGAACTATTAACATACCCACCTGTTACAAATTTTTGCAAACTGAATTGCCTAACTGCTTCTCTGCTATACACTGGCTGTAGGGTAACCGTTAATGTACTTTTAGTTGGTACATGCGTATTCCCGCTTGGTGTGGCCGCTGTAAATGCTCCGGCCGCCGCGCTGCTACCGGCGCCACCGACTATCTTACCAAGTATTGCACTGCCTTGAACTGCTGCACCTGCTACCTTGCCTAGTGCAGTTCCTGCCAGTGCACCTGCTACATTGCCTGCTAAACCGGCCAGCGTCGGTATCATCCCGGCCAATCCTTCAACAGTGGCGGCTTGGCCGCCTGATGCCGCTCCAAATCCACTAAATCCTGCCGCACCCATTGTTGTGGAAATATAATTTGCATCTGCTGGGAGGTCAATACTAAAACTAGTAATCACCACTGGAACATTTTTAAAAACAAAATCGCCATATCCATTTAACGATAAAATTGGAGGTGGACTTCCTGCAGAGTCGCCGTCACCTGTATACATCTTAGTAGCAGATCTTAAAAAATGCACCGCGGCAATCCAATACTGTGCCTGTACTTGATCTTCAACATTAAATGCTCCCGAGATACTAATAGAATTTGCTTTGCTATTTTGATATGCCATAAATTGATAATTTTGATGCGTGATTGCAACGTCATCATAAGTTGCACTATGAGAAATACTAATTGTAGGCGTGTATGGAAATACCAATCCGCCGGCTGCGTTCAATGGCCCAAGTATAGCACTTGTAGCAAAAAAGTTTGGGGGTATCGATAATCGAACACGCCAGTCATCTGAATTACCAGGGCCGGTAAAGTTTACTCTTGCGGCTGCTGCTGCTGCTCCCATGCCGTCTGTGCCCGGTACGTTGATACTTCGTAATGCCGAGATCAATCCGGCAGGGTTAGATAAATTATTAAGTGCGCCGGCTAATTTGCTAGCAGTGCCCAATGCTCCTTGCAAGGCGCCGCCCGGTACTGCTAAGCCGCTGATCGACGACCCAATAGTTTTTGCAGTACTAACAAACGAACTGATCGACGAACCTATATCAAATGGACCTGGCATTAAATGGACTCCTTTGTTACTCTATTTAGTTGACAAAATTAAGTGCATAGTTTATAATATTATAAAATAGGACTACAATGAAAATAAATTATTTGAACAATAAAGATCTACTAGAAGAAATACATAAAAGCAAGAATACATTTTGTAGTTTTATTGATCCATCATTTCATCGATACGATCTTATTTTACCAAGTATTGATAAAATTAACATAAGAACTATTGCTGAAGCTAAAAGAGCGCAGGCAAAACGGCAGGGTAGCGAAGAATATCAGCGCCGTAAAGCACTTGGCGAAAAGGTTAAGCAAGCAGATACGGATGTTGATTATAAGAAAATTGCAAAGACTGACGTAGTTTTTCGGATTATGACATTTGACCATATTCCATTAAACGGTACCCGCAAGAAAAATCCAAAAAGTTTAGCAGATCATAGAGACAAAGTAAACTTCCCTCCATTTCAACATTGGAAATTTGATGATAAAGACATTCTAGTATGTGTTGGTAAATCGCACTGGAAAGGTGATCTAGAAAAAGGCAAGTTTAATAAAGATCACGGGCAAATTACAAATACGTTAGCCCGTATGTACATTAAATTATGTGAAAGATATGCTACTCGTGGCAACGTCCGAGGTTATACTTATAACGATGAAATGCGTGGACAAGCTATCCTACAGTTAACTCAAATTGGCTTACAGTTTGACGAATCAAAATCCGATAACCCGTTTGCATACTTTACTGCTGCGGTTACAAATAGTTTTGTTCGAATTATTAACTTAGAAAAACGCAATCAAAACATCCGTGATGACTTATTAGAGATCAACGGCATGAATCCAAGCTACTCAAGAACAGGTGCAGGGGAACATGCGGCGGCTGTTAAGCGAAATGAAGAAAATATCGATTGACCTGTTGTTCTAAAACAACTATAATGTAATGATGGAGAACGCATATTGAGTAATCTTTTTAAAAAAGTAGCCTGTTTCACTGACATCCACTTTGGATTAAAGTCTAACAGTTCAGTACACAACCAAGACTGCGAGGATTTTGTAGACTGGTATATTGCTAAAGCCAAGGAGGAAGGCTGTGACACTGGAATTTTTATGGGAGATTGGCATCATAATCGCAATAGTCTTAATATCACCACTATGGACTATAGCCTCAGGGCCCTGGAAAAGCTCGGTAAGGCGTTTGATCAATTTTATTTCTTTCCTGGCAATCATGATTTGTATTACAAAGACAAGCGGGATATTCACTCAGTTGAGTTTGGAAAATATATACCAGGCGTTACTGTGGTTCACAAGCCTACTACCATTGGTGATGTTACACTTTGCCCGTGGCTCATCGGAGATGAATGGAAAACTGTAGGTAATAACGGCGGCAAGTATATCTTTGGTCACTTTGAATTGCCCAGCTTCTTCATGAACGCAATGATTCAAATGCCCGATCATGGGGAAATCAATCTTGACAACTTTAAAAATTACGAAATGGGGTTTAGTGGGCATTTCCACAAGCGTCAACAACAACGCAATATGATTTATATTGGTAATGCGTTCCCTCATAACTATGCAGACAACTGGGATGACGATCGAGGTATGATGATTTTAGAATGGGGTGGGATTCCAGAATATCATTCCTGGCCGTTGCAACCCACATTTCGAACTGTAAAACTAAGTCAACTTATTGATGATGCCGATAAAATCATATTGCCACGACAGCATCTGCGTGTTAGTTTAGATATTGACATTAGTTACGAAGAAGCTAGCTTTATTAAAGAGAAGTTTATAAGCGATTACAATATTAGAGAATTAACTTTAATTCCGGAAAAGAAAGATATTGAAATTAACACAAATATTGATATTCAAGCATTTGAAAGTGTTGATCAAATCGTTAGCAATCAATTAATCAGTATTGAAAGTGATACATTCGATCCTAAAATTTTACTGAGTATCTATAATAGCCTATGATAAAAATAAAGGAATTGACCGTACGTAATTTTATGAGCGTGGGTAATCAAACCCAAGCTGTAAACTTTGGTCGTGAACAACTAACCTTAGTACTAGGTGAGAATTTAGATCAAGGTGGAGATGATAACGGAAGTCGAAATGGTACAGGTAAAACTACTATCGTTAATGCATTAAGTTTTGCATTGTACGGAGTTGCATTAACTAACATCAAGAAAGACAACTTAATTAACAAGATCAACTCTAAAGGAATGCTAGTTACTTTAACATTTTCTAAAGATGATGTAGAATATCGTATTGAACGCGGTCGTAAGCCCACTGTAATGCGATTTTACATTAATAATCAAGAACAAAGTACAGAAACTACTGATGAAAGTCAAGGTGATATGCGGGAAACGCAAAAGGACCTTGATGAATTGCTGGGCATGAGTCACGATATGTTTAGACATATTGTTGCGCTCAACACTTATACTGAACCGTTCCTTAGTTTAAAGGCTAACGAGCAACGAGAAATCATTGAACAACTTCTAGGCATTACATTACTGTCAGAAAAGGCAGATGCTCTCAAAGAACAAATTAGAATTAGCAAAGAATCAATCTATCAAGAGACTGCTGATATCGAAGCTGCTAAAAAATCTAATGAAAAAATACAAATTAGTATCACAGGGTTGGAGACTAGACAGAACGCATGGTATAGTCAACAAAAAACAGACTGTGAAAAGATCACAAAAAGCATTAATGAACTTAAGAGCGTACACATTGAAGCTGAATTAGAGCAACATTCTAAACTAAAAGTGTATAATGAACATGCCGCTAAGATAAAGAGTCTTAATAAAGAACGTGCTACACTTGAAACTGCTGTTATTCAAGCAGATCGATCAGTGATCAAATATACTAAAGAAGTAGAACAGTTAAAAAATAAGACATGTCCAGCATGTGAGCAACAGTTGCATAGTCACAAGCATGAAGAAATGTCTGCTGATGCTGAAAAGAACCTTACAGACTCTGAGTTGTATCTAAAAGGTCTTGCAGATAGCTATGCTACTGTACTTCAAGAGTTAGAAACTATTGGGGATATTAACGGCCGACCGGAAACTTACTACGATACTGTAGAAGAAGCACTCAAACATCAAAACAATCTTACAAGTTTTGAAACAGCATTGGATAATAGACAACAAGAGAAAGATCCTTATCAAGAACAGATTGATGATCTTAAGCATACTGCTATTCAAGAAATATCTTGGGATAACATTAATGCTGTAACTTCTTTAAAAGACCATCAAGAGTTCTTGTTAAAGTTGTTGACTAACAAAGATAGTTTTATTCGTAAGAAGATTATTGATCAAAACTTAGCATATCTAAACAATAGACTTACATATTATCTTGACAAGATGGGACTACCACATACTGTTGTATTCCAGAATGACTTAAATGTAGAAATTACACAGTTAGGTCAAGATCTTGACTTTGATAACTTATCACGCGGTGAACGTAATAGATTAATCCTTGGATTGTCGTGGTCGTTTCGTGATGTGTGGGAAAGTTTATATCAAAACATTAACTTACTGTTCATCGATGAACTCGTTGACAACGGATTAGATGCCGCTGGAGTTGAAAACGCACTGGGCGTACTTAAAAAGATGGCACGTGAGCGTAAAAAGAATATTTTCTTAATCTCACACAAAGATGAATTGATTGGACGTGTTAATAATGTACTTAAAGTTATTAAAGAAAACGGATTCACATCATATAGCAATGATATTGAGATTGTAGAATGAACTATGAAGAGTTGCACGATAAGTTAATGGCAGAACTCAGAGAATACTTTGAGGACTATCAAAACTGGGCAACTACTGAGTCGCATGCCGCTGGTATGCGTACTCGCGCACATCTTTCGGAACTTAGACGCATTGCAAGTGCATTGCGAGTTCAAATTATAGATATTCGCAAGACTAAACCAAAAATTAAATCTCCTGCATATAGAGCTGCAAAGCTCGCAGAACAACAACTTCAAAAACAACAGGCAAGCAAGGATGATGATGCTAACTAAAGCATGTCATGGACTTATCAGAATGAAATTATTGAAACACTCCCTGAAGAGTGTATCGGATTTGTATATCTTATAACCAATGTCATCTCTGGACGCAAATATATAGGCAAAAAATTAGCCAAGTTCGCTAAGACCACAGTTAAAACTGTAAAATTAAAGAACGGGACTAAGAAAAAAAAGAAGATTCGCAGTAAGATTGATTCTGACTGGCGCGACTATTACGGTAGTAGCGTAGAATTAACCAAAGACATAGACACCTTAGGCAAAGAAAACTTCACTCGAGAAATACTATATTACTGTACATCAAAGGCGCAATGCTCTTACATCGAGGCCAGAGAACAATTTTCCCGCAAAGTATTAGAATCAACTGACTATTATAACGGACAGATTTCTGTTCGTGTACATGGCTCACACATTATATTAAAATCTTAGGCTCAACAAGCAGTAATAAGCAAGCGTTGGCTAATATCGAACGCCCGTATACCTGGATCTCGGATCTCAGGGAAGGAAACTCTAGCTGCTAAGAGTACTTAACCACCATCCTTAACAGGACGAGGATCGCAAAGCTGCCGCGGTTTGGTTATTTAAAGGAAAGTCAAAGGCAAAAAGAGGGAGAAATACCCACGTTTGCATGTATGTTAGCGTATACATGTGGGCCGCCGTCATATAAAGACACAGCTCGAGGTACCGGATGACCGCCTCTGTAATGCTGTAACGCTAAGTGATATTGTTCAACTCAGATAATGTTTCTTCTTTGCCCGCAAGGGCAAAGTGTGACTGAACAATCTAGATAATATTAAAAATGCTTCGCATCAAGTATAATTAAATAAAGAAAGAAATAGTTCGAGCGCAAGCGATGAACAGATGAACGCAGTTCATCATAAATACATTATAATGCAGAGATCTCTATGAAAGTATACCAAATCATCAGCGAAGCAACACCTCCGGCTCAAACGCCGTCGCAGAGAATAGCAGCTCGAAACGCTGTACTTGCTGCAAATCAACAAGCTGCCGCTCAACAAGCGGCAGCTCAACAAGCAGCCGCTCAGCAGGCAGCTCAACAAGCAGCCGCCGCTCAAAAAGCAGCAAGGTCTCCTAAACAAGTGGCGCAAGATAAAGTAGATAAGATCAACGCTGCTGCTGCAAGAAAACAGAAGTCAATTCCAATTAATGTTTTTGCAAAGAATGACATTAGACTATTAAAGAATAAAAAAATAAAAGATGTTTGGGACGAGCTAAAAGTTATGGAAAATACCAAGGGGCTTGCAAAGTATAATAAGTTTCTTGATTCTACTCTTGGCAAGGTTCTTAGGGCAACCGGAATTGCAGCAGGACTTTTTATAATTATAAAAGGGTATTATGATGCTACAGGAAAGATTGAAACATGGTATGAAACCGGTCAATTAACTGATGCCCAGGTTCAAGGTCAGACTGCTAAAGAAACATTCCAAGATTGGATTAACCAATCTAATGGGTTATTACTAGTACACTTACTTGAATGGGTTGTACATGCTGTGGCAGATATTAGAATTGCTGCACTGATTGCTAAACGAATTATACGAGTTGGTAGTATTTCTTCCGCTGGAGCAACCTTTGGAACAAGTCTAATAGCATTATTAGCAACTGAAGCTGGATTTCTTGCTTTAGAAAAACTGTTAACTTCTGAGCCTGGTAGAAAATGGTTTGCAAAAGAATTATTATATGATGCAATACTAGCGGTAGGCTCAGTACAATCAAATACCTATGATTATGTTACTGATTATTTTAACAAACAAGAGTTAAAACGCAGCAATTTTGCAGCAGCACAAAAAGCAATTGAAGCAAAGAAAAAGTTAGATGCTGCAAAATTAACTAATAATCCAGTTGCAATCACAGCTGCAGAAAAAGAACTTGCTGTGGCAGCGCAAGCCGTTGCCGATGTCAAAGATGATGAAGATGACCGAACTCAGCAGAAGCTGGGGCAGACAGACATAAAGAGGAATTAAAGTAACGGCATGCCACTTTTCTTAGTGGCTTCTATATTTTCTTTGATAAGAGAGCTCATAATATTCCTATCTTCATAGGAATACAAATGAAATAAGTCTTGACTGGTCACTCCGCCACGCATGTACCAACTTATTTTAAATATTTCTTCTTTAACCTCAGCTGCTGATCTATCAAATGTTTTTAAGAATTCTTCAAGGTCTTCATGTGCTATATAGTTTAGGCGGTTACGAAAAAATTTGATTGATCTAGATTTACAGTTACGGAATCTTCAGTTTCACAGTTGGTACACTTAATTCGTGATTGAGGCATTGTCCATTTTTCTTTATTTTCTTCTAACTTTTTCTTAATAGCAGCATACAATGCTCTATCACTGTTTTTAACCCATTCTATAATAAACTCTTTCTCATCAACTATGCCGTCTGGAACTTGTACACTTTCAATACTGTTAATAAACAATTGAGTTTGTATGTCTGCTAGATTTTTATATACTAGATCAATTTGTACTTGTTGATCTTGTTCGCTAGCCATATTACTAACTTGCGCTAACATCTTTTGTAATTTAAAATTTTCTACATTAACTTCAGTAAGTTCTTTGTAACTTAGTGGTCGTAAAGTAACTGTTAGTTCTCCAACTTGTACTTTATTATCAAAGGCTAAGCTACTGTAGTATTCTAAAAATGTTTTTAAATCAATATCAAACTCGTTTTCAGTTCCACAATTATTGCAAGTATGTTTAATACCTAACTGATCTCCGAATGTAGCAATTCTAATAGCAGTTACAAGGCTATCAACATCAAGGGTGGGCATTTTACTTGCGTCTTTGATAAACGGACAGCAACTTTCAATAACTTTAATAGTTGCTTCACCAGTAAACAATGCATCTGGTGTTTTGTACATAATTTCATCCATGCCATTCATACCAAAAATTGGTACATTATTGTAGTCGCCGTGGAATGCACCTTCCTCGTAATATAATCCTTTGCTGGGCAAAGAGATATAAATTTTAGGCTGGCGATAATACTTCTGTAGAAGGTTTGTTGGGTTCATTTTTACTCCCGATAAATATAATGTATCCTTATTTATATACGCAGTTTTCTAGGAAAAATAATATGTCAATAACCAAAGACGAAATGATTGAAGCCCTCCAAAAGGCAAGCAAACTTGGCTATTTTGGAGGTATGGGAAGTGGCCCCACTGGCCCCACTAGCCCCACTGGCTCCACTACTGCGGCTGAAAAATTTAGTTCAGCATTAGGAAACGCTTCAGACTATCTAAAAGGATTTGGTAGTGCAACATTGCAGGTTGGTAGTGCAGTTGCTGTAGGTGGCGCAAAATTAAGTGACGTAACACAAGCGTTATCATCTGGATTTGTTGGATTAGGAAAAAACGGCGACTTACTAGGTCAGGCTTTATCTACAGGTGCCACGGCCTTAAATTACCTAGGCCAGAACATTGATCAAAATGTAGACACTTTTAGAAAACTATCTGACACTGGTCTAGCATTTGGCAACGACATCATGGCTATGAAAGAGCAAGCATCTGGCGCTAGACTAAGCATTGCTGAGTTTGGTGAAGTTATGCAGAAAAATAATGCTACTATGATAGGGTTTGGAGCAACTAGTGCAGCCAGTGCTAAACAATTATCTAAAATGTCTGATGAGTTTTTTAAAAGCGGATTAGGTGAACAACTTCGAGGAATGGGCTATACTACTAAAGAGCTCAACGAGGTACTTGCTGTTACTATATCAGGTCAAAAAATTAAAGATCTTAACGATCAAGGTAGTCGAGACAGGGCACTTAAAGCAGCATCTTCGCTAGCTTTTGAAATGGATGCTATAGCCAAGATTACTGGGAAAAGCAAAGAAGCTCAACTTGATGAATTACGCAAGACACAAGCTGACGGACAAATAATATCTGCAAGAAATTTAATGATTGCAGAAGGCGGTGCAAAAACAGCTGAGGCTTTCCAAGCAGTCGCAGTTACTGCTGAACTCGGTGGCGAAGAGATGAAAAAGTTAACTCTTGCCTATTTAACAGGTGCTGTACTGTCAGAAGAACAGATGAAATCTTTTGCCTTGTTAGGACCTTTGGCTAGAGAATCTCTTGATGAAGCTAAAGAAGCAACAAAACGTGGCGCTGAAGGCGACGAAAAAATTGCAAAGCAAAAAACAGAACTGTTTTTAGCACAAGCGGCCATGGACATACAGTCTAGGGACAAGGCACAAATGCAAGCAACTGGCCAGTTTGAAGCACAGGCAAGAATAACAGGTCAAACGGAGAAACTTAGAGAATCACTGAAATCTGTAACAACAGAATTAGGACCAAATGCAGATGCAGCACAAGTTGCAACGTTGGGTCTTAAAAAATTAAGTGAGCAAATTACCGCAGAACAAAACGCTGGGGGCAAAGATGATAAAAGAACCGCTGAAGAAAAAGCAGGCGCTTCAATTACTAGATTTGCAATTGATATAGAAAGTCGTGGACGTGATCTAACCAACGTACTAAACGATCAAGTTATTCAACCGTTGGCAAAAGATGTTGCAGGTACCATTGTTAAAATTAGTGAAAAATTAAAATTAAGTGACGCAATGTTAATTCAGAATGTAATTGGTGACCCAATGAAAAAAGGGTTTGATAAGTCTAGAATTAATCGTGAAGTTATAGAAGAAAGTGAAAAGAAAGGTGGTGCAATGAGGAAAGACAGCCCCCTTCATGACGACTTCGCTGCCTTTAATAAGTTAATTACCGGAACTCACGTACAGACTGATGCAACATTAAAAGTTCTTCAAAAGATAGCTGATGACCAATCTAAAGCAACCGGCAAACCTGTCACTGCAAAGGATGTTGCAGTAACCGCAGTAAACACCCCGGGAGCAATGGCAGATATTGTTAAACAAATTAATAAAGAATTAGCTAATACTCCTGAAAATAAACCTCCTATTACTAATCCTCCTGTTATAACAAATGATCCTAAAGATGTAAAATCTATGGAAGGTTTAGGAAAAGGAATTGAGACACTAGGTTCATTGTTTAGAACAGGAACAGCAAAGGTACAAGTAGTTGATGGGGTTAAAGTTAAAGTTACCGGGGTTGACGCCAATGCCGGAGGCGGTATTGTAGATAAACCGTCTTTACGAATAGTAGGTGAAGCTGGCCCTGAAGCAATCTTTAATCAAAGTCAGCTTGAAAACTACACTGCTAAGGTTATGGGATCGGCAGCCGGAGCAATGCCTAAGACAGAAACTCCTACAATAGATTTATCTGGTATTTCAAAATCAATTAGCACTAGTATTAGTTCTGTTAGTGGCGGTGGCTCTACAACCACTAGACGAGTTCAAAATGATGATAGCAAAAAAGCACAAGAAGAACTAGTGGCTCTTGAAGAATCACAAGTTGCAGAAAGAAAAAAATTAGTAACTCAGCTCAAAGAAGAAGGCACTATTAAAGGTAGATTTGCCAACTCTAGTGACTACAAAAACATTCCACAACTTGCTGCATTAAAAGAAAAACAAGATAGCGAAACGTCAGTATTATCTAAACGAGTTGATGCTGGAACAAGTTATGAAACTGTTAGAGAAGAAGCCAAAGCGGAAACTACTAAGTTAATTAGTGAACAGATAGCCATTACTAAAAATAGCAATAAAGATAAATTAGCCACTACTAAACAAGACATTGAATCTTTAGACGAAATGTACAAAAGTAAAAGTAAAGATAAATTAGCCACTACTAAAAAAGACATTGAATCTTTAGACGAAATGTACAAAGATGATAGCAAAGCCAAACTTGATCTTGCTAAACAGCGTAATGCAGCCCTGTTTAAAGAAGCTGAGCTAGCCAAAGATGTAGTTGGTACTTCAGTAAAAGGTATGAGCGATAGTATGCTCGAATCCATGATACCAAAAGGTTCAAAGATTGAAAATTATTATATTGACATGAATGACAAGTTACAAAGTTATTCAGTTGATGCTGTTGCAAAAATTGAGAAAGATGCCAAGGAAAAAAGTATAGCCGAAGAACGATATGCCAATTACAAAATAGAACTACAGAAACGTACAGCGTTAGAACTGGAGAAAATTGACAAAGAAAACGTCATTACAACAATTGCCGAAGAAGAGGCAATTGTTAAAGCAAGAGCTGCAATTAAAAAAACTGAAAAGCAAATGGCTGCTGCGGAGTCACTGGGTATAGACAGTTCACCGTTTAAAAAATCATTGCAAGCTAAACAAGATGAGTTAAGCAAACTGCTACCTGCACCAGACACAACCCCGTTACCAACAGCTAAAGAACCACCTAAACCAACAACTGCATCACTGTTAGATTTGCCACCAAAAATAATGCCGGCAATGCCAAAGCCGGAAGAACTTGCTGCCTTAATGCCAAAGCCCGAAGCAATAAGTGGTATATTTTCTAATTTGTTCAACAACATACCCAAACCTGAAGAACTTGCTGCCTTAATGCCAAAGCCCGAAGCAATAAGTGGTATATTTTCTAATTTGTTCAATACTGTTCCTAAGACAGAAGAACTTGCTGCCTTAATGCCAAAGCCCGAAGCAATAAGTGGTATATTTTCTAATTTGTTCAACAACATACCTAAGACAGCTGGTATGCCTGACCTGTTT
>Ga0114966_10000335_pt1 | contig 45732 bp, 50 predicted proteins | sample M_130207_XF_Meta_FD_87029 | JGI IMG/M metagenome (GOLD analysis project Ga0114966, IMG submission 87029) | Freshwater microbial communities from Lake Montjoie, Canada to study carbon cycling - M_130207_XF_MetaG | ecosystem: Environmental > Aquatic > Freshwater > Lake | place: Lake Montjoie... | reverse complement strand
ACCTATGAATATTATGAAAGGTCTCTAAATTATATAAAAAAATGTTTTCCTAATATTAATTTTAATATTAGTTATTTTTGTGAAGAAGAAGATATAGAAGATGTTTTATTAAAAATAGGAAAACTAAAAGAAAAATTTCCAAATTATAATTTTAATAGAGATAATAATGTATTAGAAGATTGGGAACAAATGCTTCTTATGAGTAGTTTACATCATAATATAATTGCAAATAGCTCATTTAGTTGGTGGGGAGCATATTTTAATTCTAATTCTACAAAAATAGTTTGTTTTCCATCGGTTTGGTTTGGTGAAATAGCTAATATAAATACAAAAGATTTATGTCCTACTAATTGGATAAAAATTCCAGTTTAAATTATTCTCATATTTATTTTTTTTACACTATTTATTTTTGGAATTACAATTTTTGCTGAATGATTATTTATTTCAGAACGACGATTAAATCCATTATTTATTAAAATATTATCAACAATATTATTATTACCTTTTGAATTAAATGCAGAAGCATTATGAATTCTATGTTTAACTAATATTTTTCTACAATTAAAAAATTTTTTTCTATCTCTCCTTAAGCGTAACCATAGGTCATAATCTTCTAAACCATTTTCATTCCAAAAACATAATTCTTTTCTAATTATACAACTTGAATTGATTAGTGGATTTCCTCTTATAAAATCATAATTACTAATATCTCCTATAGGTAATTTAGGTATAAGTCCATTTGTATTACCAAACCAAATACATCTAGAACCAATTACATCAAAATTAAATTTAAATAATTTAGATTGAATCTCTAATTTTTTTGGAAACCAAATATCATCAACATCTAATAATGCAATATAATTATATTTACAGTTTTTTACTAATTCATTTAAAGTATTTGATTTCCCTTTAATATAATGTAAATCAAAAACATGTATTTTATCATTTTTTTTTTCATATTCTTTTGCTTTTAAATAAATTTCTGAATTTGGTTGAAATCCATTTACTCCAATTAAAAGCTCCCATTGTGTATAACTTTGTTTTAAAACTGAATTTAAAGATTCTTCCAAAAACTCAAACCCATTATATAAAGGTATTAAAATACTAATCATATTATATTATTTTATATTATGAAAATTTAATAATATAAATTTTTTACTAAATATAAATATATATTTTTTAAAAAAAATATATTGATTTATTAAATGAATATTCTTGTATATGGTTCAAATGGTTGGATTGGAAAACAATTTATACAATTATTATTAAATAAAAATATTAATTTTACAATTGGATTAAGTCGAGTAAATTCTTTAGAAGATATTTCAAATGAACTAGATAAAATTAAACCTTCCCATGTAATTTCCTTTATAGGAAGAACTCATGGGAAAATTAACGGGAAATTATATACTACTATTGATTATTTGGAAGAGGAAGGAAAATTAGTTGAAAATATACGAGATAATTTATTTTCACCTATTATTTTAGCTGACCAATGTAGCAAACGAAAAATTCACTATACATATTTAGGAACAGGTTGTATTTTTAAATTTGATAAAGAGCACCCATTTGGTGAAGAAATAAATGGATTTAATGAATCTTCCATACCAAATTTCTTCGGGTCTTCTTATTCTATAGTGAAAGGTTTTACAGACCAATTAATGACTTTATATAAAGAAAATGTTTTAAATTTACGAATTAGAATGCCAATTACAGATGAAAAAAATCCACGAAATTTTATAACTAAAATAGTTAATTATGAAAAAATTTGTTCTGTACCAAATTCTATGTCTGTTTTAACAGAATTATTACCTTATGTAATTGAATTATTGAAAAAGAAAATTACTGGTAATTTAAATTTAACTAATCCAGGTTTAATTAGTCATAATGAAATTTTATCAATGTATAAGGAGATAGTAGACCCTTTTTTCATATGGAAAAATTTTAGTATAGAAGAACAACGGAGTATATTAGCAGCGGATAGAAGTAATAATTTTTTAGATACAAATAAATTACAAAATTTTTTTCCAGAAATTAAAAATATTAAGGATTCTATAAGAGAATGTTTAATTCAATATAAAAAAAACTTGGATATAGAAATTATAAATAAAAGAAATGAAATTAATTTACTTATTACAGGTGGATGTGGATTTATTGGTTCAAATTTTATAAATAATTATTTTCCCAAACAGAAAATTAATAATTTAATAAATATGGATGCTTTATATTATTGTGCAAACGAAGAAAATATTTTAGAAGATATTCGTTTGGATAAAAGATATATATTTATAAAAGGAAATTTATGTAATAATGATTTTTTAGAAAAAATATTAAATAATTATAAAATAACTCATATTATTCATTTTGCTGCACAATCACATGTTCAAAATTCATTTGAAGATTCAATAAAATTTACAAATGATAATATTGTAGGAACTCATACTTTACTTGAAGCTTGTAGAAAATATGGTGCAATAAAAAAATTTATTCATGTGTCCACAGATGAAGTCTATGGTGAATCTTTAAATGAAATTAATGAAAAACATAAAACTGAACAATCAATTTTATGTCCAACTAATCCATATGCAGCCACAAAAGCAGGAGCAGAGCTCATTGCTCAATCCTACGCACATTCCTATAAAATGCCAATTATTATTACACGTGGTAATAATGTTTTTGGACCTAATCAATATCCAGAAAAATTAATTCCATTATTTATTAAACTACTAAAAGAAAATAAAAAAGTTACTATACAAGGAAATGGTTCAAGTGTAAGAGCATTTTTACATGCATTTGATACAGCCACAGCATTTGAATGTATTTTAGAGAAAGGCGAAATTGGAGAAATTTATAATATTGGTTGTGATTCAAATATGGAATATTCGGTTATGGAAGTAGCAAAACTATTAATAAAAATGATAAAAAATACAGACGAGTATGAAAAATGGATTGAATTTATTGAAGATAGGCCATATAATGACCAAAGATATTATATTAGTAATCAAAAAATAAAAGATTTAGGATGGGAAATAAAAATAAAATTTGAAGAAGGATTATATAATTTAGTATTTAATAAATAAAAAATAAAATATTATTTTTAAGATAATATTCTTTGAAACATAAACCAATTATCATAAGGAAAATTATTTTCTCTAAATAAAGAAAAATATTCTGGATATGTAAAAATACAATCAGCCAAAATAATTTGGTCATCCTTTACAAGATAATTATTTTCAAAATATAATTTTAGTTTGTATTCATAGGTTTTGGACCACCAATCAATAATTTCCTTTTGTAATATAAAAAAACCACCTGCAATTGACTGCTGTATAACTGGAATTGGCTGAATAGGTAATCCATTTTTATTTTTAGAATTTATTAATTTATATAAATAGTTGGTATATTTATTATCATTATTTATACATGCATAAATAATTTTATTATTACAAATAGATTTTATTTTATTAATAGATGGCCAGTTATTTAAAGAAGATAAAGGAGAATCAAAGTATTCTTCATTTCTATTTCGAAAATAGCCAATATCACACCAACCATAAAATTCAGAATTAAAATATTTTCTCTCTATAGTTTCTTTTACAAACCAAATTTTTTCAGACCATAGCATATTTAATTCCCAAGATGTATTTTCATTCAAAAGCATATTTTGTTCATGATTTTTAACCCAAAAATCTTTATATTTATAATTATAAAATTCTTCTAATGGTTTTAAAATAATTTTGATTTTTGGATTATTTTTTATATCAATATGTTTAATACTATTTTCATCTGTATAAATAATTAAATTAAAGTTATTTACAATTGAAATAAAATTATTCATCCAATCTATATAAATATTGGGTTCAAATTTAGATTTTATAATATAAAAACAACTTGAAATTGTAAGAGACATATATTATAAAATAAAAAATATTTTTTATATTATTATTAAACTTAAAAAATTAAAGTTTGTTAATTAGATATTCTGAATTAAAATTTAAAATTTTCAAAAATAATTCATCATAAAAATTATAATCCTCATAATTTAAATTATTTATATCTAATGAATCCCAATTATCTAGTACAACAATCGGAATAGAATATTTTAATAATATGTTTGAAAAATTAGTTTTAATAACAATAGGTACTACTTTTAAATATAAACATTCCCATAATCTATGTGTATCAACGCCATTTCCTTCTGGACAAATACAAAATTGGTATTTACTTAATCTATTTAAATTTTCATTGGAATCTATACAAGGAAGCCATTCAATTTTATTAATTAACTTTTCATAACATAAATTTCTTTTATTAAAATTAGTTTGAATTGAAAAATTAAAATATATTTTTTTAGATTTTTCATGTAAGTTTTTTAAACATGATAATTCATAAATATATTCCAAATTGCTATGATTCCACATACTATTAGCTATTCCAATTGGTAAAAAATGAAATTTAGGATGATTAAATAATAAATTTTGTGAAAACCATTTAATTAATTTATTTGAATTTAATAAATCTAATATTTCTGATGTTTGATTTATTTCCCCATCAGAATTATGTGTTACTAAAATAAAGTCATTTTCAAAAAAATTAATAATTTTAGATAAATAATTAATATTATGGGTATAGCAAAATATAAATGTAGGATTATTAAAATTTTTATTTATTAAGTTTAAGTAAATATGTTTCTCCTTTTCAATTTTAATTTTAGGATTAAATAAAAAATCATTTTCAAATCCTATATAAATATTACATAATTGTTGAATTTTTTCTCCTGTAACTATATTCATTTTTTATATTGATAATATATTTAATTTTAAATTTAAATAATTAATCTATATTATATATTAATAATGAATTTAGTTCTCGTTTGTTTAAATAATTTTCAAGAATATATCATTGAAAATATAAAACAATTACTTTTATTAAATCATACACAAATTTATATAATTACAAATTTTCATTTATTTCCAAATTTTAAAATATTTGATTCAAAAATTAATTTAATTAATGCTGATTTATTTAAAGAAAAAAGTTATTTTGAAAAAAACTCTAATTTAGATAAATCATTTAGAAATGGTTTTTGGCATCTTACTTCATTACGTTTTTTTTATATATACGAATTTATGAACCAATATAATATAGACAATGTAATTCATTTAGAAAATGATGTCTTAATATATTATAATATAAATGAATTAAATGATAAATTAGATAAAAAATATTTATATATTCCATTTGATTCTTATAAAAGAAATATTGCTAGTATAATGTATATTCCAAATAAAAATATTTTTAAAAATATTTTAGATAATTATGATTTAAATGAAAATGATATGTTTAATTTTGGTAAAATAAAAGAAAATACTAATTTAATTAAAAATTTTCCTATATTTATAAAATTAAATAATTTAAGCGATGAACAATTATATGTATGTGAAAATTATGATAAATTTCCATTTATTTTTGATGCGGCTGCGATAGGACAATATCTTGGTGGTGTAGACCCAAAAAATATATCTGGCGATTCCAAAGGATTTATAAATGAAACTTGTGTAATAAAATATAATAATTATAAAATAATATTTGAAGTTATCGATGAAATTAAAAAACCATTTTTATTTATAAATAATATAAAAGTACCAATTTTTAATTTACATATTCATTCAAAAAATTTAAAAGAATTTATAACAATAAATGATTTTTCAATCTAAACTTTATAATCAAAAAATTATACAAATTTTTGATTATAAAATAAAAATATATAAAAAATAAAAATATATAAAAAATAAAAATATATAAAAAATATTAATATATAAAATTAAAAATAAAAATAAAGATAAAATATGATAGAACAAGATTTCATATTATTAATAATGAATTGTAAAAAATATCAAAAAAAGGCTACTTTTCAAAAAAAAACATGGTTACCAAATATACCTAAATATTTAAAATATTACCATGTTATTGGTGAAGAAACATTAGATACTAATTATAAATTTGATGATTTAAATAATATATTGTGGTTAAAAGTTGCCGATGATTATAATTCACTTCCCAAAAAAGTTATTGCTGCTTATAATGCAATTTCCGAAAATTTTTTATTTAAATATATATTTAAAACAGATGATGACCAAATTTTAGTAAAGCCAAATTTTTTTGATATTATAACCAATCTTATATTAAATAAAATTCCTAATCCTTCTTATGGAGGATATTTAGTAGATGTAAAACAACCCTATTTATCTCAATATTATCGATTACATCCAGAATTACCAAAAGAATTGCCTTTATATAAAACAAAATATTGTAGCGGAAGATTTTATTTTCTATCTAAAAATGCTGTTTTTAATTTAATTTCTAAAAGAGATAATATTGAAAAAGAATATTTAGAAGATTATGCAATTGGTTATTATTTAGATGATTTATATAAAATAAATTTGTTAAATATATCTACCAATCAATATTTCACGGATATAGAAAATTCAGATTTTGAAGCATGGATAAAAGAAGGAAAAATTTAATATAGTTATTTTTTCCTATACAATTTATTTTTTATTTTTAATTATTATTTATAATATCCGTTAAAGCATTTTGTAAATTAACTCTTTCTTTAATAATACCTAAATGTCGTAATTCTTTTTTATCTAAATCTAACATAACTCTATTATAATTAGTTATTCTTTTTTCAATATCACTATAATCTGCCCTTTGAGTAACAGTTAATGGTATTAATAAATACCACGAATCCATAAGTTGTAATAAATTCCAATGTTGGTCTATAGCAAAATCATTAAAGCGTCGATTATTTTTAATAAATTTTTGGATACCAGTTTCTATATTTTCAATTAATTTATCATAATAATGACTTTTTACAAAATAACCAGTAGTTGTTTGACATTTTTTTATTTTTACACTAAAATCATTATCTTTAAAATATTCTCCCATATTATTTCCTGCAATTAATAATACATCAAAGTTTATATTATTTGCTAAAAATTGATTAAAACTATTTCGAAAAATTTCAGGATTTAAAAAAGTAATATCATCTTCCATAATTAAAATATGGTCTAAATTATTTATTTTAGCAAATTTTAATAATTCTAAATGACTCATACTACAACCTATTGCTCCAATTTGATGTTTAATTGCATTAAAACGAGTTGCAGTTAAACCAACTAACTTCATTTGATTTTCGAAATAATTTTTTCTATCTGGTCGAGATTCTAAATTTATATAAAATATATTTTTAATATCTTTTATACTATTGATAACATTTTTATCATGTATTAAAGTATTCATTATTTTTATTTAATACTAAAATTAATATTTTTAAACGTTTCATATATATTTAATTTCCAATTAGGTTTAGGAATTGATTAATTCATCAATTAATTTATTTCTAATTTCATTCCAAAATTTGCGCCCTTCATTTCCTCCATTGTGTGTAACTTGTTTTTCATGTAAACGATAATATAATAATGGTTCATCTAAATTATGTAGGTACCCATGATATTTTAACATTCTTAACGTAAATTCAAAATCTTCTGTCATTTTAGGGATAGTAATATTATAATTTCCTGCATCAATAACAGCTTTTTTTCGATAACATAAAGAAGGATGGTTAGATATCCAATGTGATTTAATAACTTTATATTCATCCCATGTAATAGAAGAATGATTTGTGGTATTTATAATATTTGAAATAGAATCTTTAAAACAATTTATTTGGGAACCACAAATCATTACATTTGGATTATTATTCATATATTCCATTTGTTTTAATATTCGATTAGGAAACATAATATCATCGCTATCCATTTTTATAATTAAATCGTAAGAACATAATTTAATACCTTTATTTAAAGAAAATCCAATGCCTTTATTTGTATTATTAACAGCATAAATTACATCGATAAAGCGAGTTGTTTTTTTAAACATTTTTAAATATTTTTTCAATATTTTTGTATGTATTTCATCTGACCCATCATTCATCCATATTAGTTCTATATTAAATTCTCCTTCTTGTTCTTTGATAGAATCCAAACATTCTTTTATATAAGTCCCATTAGTATTATAACTAGATACTAAAATACTAACTCCCTTTTCAATTGGGGGATTATTAAACTGTTCTGGTAATTCCATTTTATTCATATTATCATAAATTTGTTTTGTTGACCCCCAAGCTTGAAATGCATAAATTTTACCATGTCCAGAATATTCTTTTTTAGAATGATGTATTGGTAAAAATGTATAACTAGGAAAAATATATAAATCTTTAAATTTCCCAGTATTATACATACGTGTTAATAATCCTGGACCAACCGATTGCCATGCCATCAAATTTCCTTTAGATTGACTAACTTCATTTTCTATAATCCAATTTATTGCCTCTTTTATTAAAGAATGTTTTTTTGGAAATCCCATAGTACCTGTAGCTATTAAACCAGGTCTAATTATTTCTTGTTCCCAACCAGCAAAACTCAATTTGTTCATTAATTCATCATCAATTGGTTCAATACAAATGGAATCAGCATCTAAAAATATTCCACCATATTTATATAAAATTTCCCATCTCATTATATCAGCTTTACCATTTATTTCTTCTATTTCATCAATTTTTTCTTGACATTTAAATTTAATATTTCTTTTTTTAAATTCTTCTTCATTCCAAAATATATATTCAAAATCAGGATTTTTTTCTTTCCATGTATTCATAAAATTTATTGGTATAGGTTTATCTCCAATCCATAATTGATGAATTATTTTAGGAATTGCCATATATTTTATTTAATTAAATATTATTTAATATCTTTTTCATTTTATTTTACATAAATTAAAATATAAAAATTAAAATATAAAAATTAAAATATAAAAATAAAAATTAATTAAAGTTAAATATACATGTTATTAGATAAAATTCCTGTACTATATATTAATTTAGAAAAAAGAATGGATAGAAAGGAACATATTGTTAATGAATTAAAAAAAATTGGAGTAGAAGATGCAAACCGATTTAAAGCAATAGAATTAGAAAATGGTGCATTAGGATGTAGTATGAGTCATTTAAAGTGTTTAGAAATTGCAAAAAAAGAAAATTATGAAATGGTATTAATTTGTGAAGATGATTTACAATTTTTAAATCCTACTATGTTTTTAAAGCAATTAAAATTATTTTTAGATTGTTCTTTTTTAAAATGGGATATGGTTCTTGTTGCAGGAAATAATATGATTCCATATATTCCTGTTACTGAATATTGTATTAAAGTCACCAATTGTCAAACAACAACTGGCTATATTGTAAAAAAAAATTATTATGATATTTTAATTCAAAATTATAAAGAAGGTATAAATAAATTATTAAAAGAACCAACTAATAATGATTATAAGATAGATAAATATTGGTTTAAATTGCAGAGAGAAGATAATTGGTATTTAATTATACCACTTTCCATTATTCAAAAAGAAGATTATAGTGATATAGAGAATAAAGTAACAAATTTTAGTAAATATATGTTAGATTATAATAAAGCTTATAAATCACAACTTGCCAAAAAATAATATTTGAATTTATTATATTATATGGATAATTTAATAAATTCTACAACAGATAAATTACAAAATAATAAAATAGATGAAGAAACCAAGAGAGATATTGAAAATAAAATAAAAAATATAACTATTCAAATTGTTGAAAAAGAAATGAACCAATTAATTAAAATTGGAACACATGCTAATACTTTATCACCTAGGTCAAGAATAGGAAATAACGTTGTTGATTATTTTACATTTAAAGAACGTCTAGAAACAAGAGGGAAATATAATACAAATTTTTTTGAATTTATAGAAAATATTGATGAATTCAAAAAAAAAAAATTTATTCAAACAATGTTAGTTTATTATAAAGATATAAAAAATAAAAATAAAACTAAAAATGAATATACCGTTTTAAAAGAAGTATATAATATATGTATAAGTTCTATTAATATTATGAGACCGCTCAATTGTATGGAAATTTTTACCAAATATAATTCCAAAAGAGTTTTAAATTTTTGTGCCGGATGGGGAGGGTCAACTATAGCTGCAGCAGCTTTAAATTTAGAAGCTTTTTATGGAATAGAAATTAATTCAGATTTAAAAATTCCATATGAAAAAATGATTAATTATTTGAAAACTATTTCTTCAACAAAAATTAGTATAAATATTTGTGATGCATTATCCTTTGATTATTCAACAATTAACTATGATACAGTATTTTCTTCACCTCCATATTATTTTATAGAAAAATATGCCAATAATATAAATTATGAAACAAAAGAAAAAATGAATGAAAATTTTTATAAACCAATTTTTTTAAAAACCTATAGAGGTTTACAAATGGGAGGATATTTTATTATTAATATATGTAAAGAAGTTTATGAAAAAGTTTTAGTAGAAATATTTGGAGAAGCAAAGGAATTTTTTCCACTTAAAAAGTCTAAAAGACAAAATGATTATATAGAAATGATTTACGTATGGCAAAAAGTAAATCCATTTTAAACCTTTTATAATTTTTTTTAATAAGCTCCTCCTAATCTTATTCTAGCGCTCGCTTGAGCTCTTGGTTTAGCACCAATATAAGCTGCATATTGTGGAGAAAATCTATTTGGTGGTGGTGGAGGAGGTCTATAAAAATTTTTAGGATTAGCCATATTTGTTTGAACTTTTGATAAATGTCCATTTTGTATATATGGTTGATAAACTGGCATATTAGAAAAATTATTATTTGGATTATTATTTTGATTATAAAAATTATTTTCATTATTGTCAAAATTAATCATACTTTCATTGGAATCATTATTTATTTTATTATATTTTCTGTATGGTTCATCCAATGAGGTAGGTTGAATTACAATATTATTATCCATAAGGTTACAAGTTTCTTCTGTTTTATTAAATACATCATTTTCTAGTTCTTTTCTTTTTCCATCTGCAATTTGTTGTAATAAAGATTGGGGAACTTGTTTTCCCATTTTAATTAAATAACGAGCTACATTTTCTTTTTTTTCTATAGTAGTTGGATAATATGGAATATCAGACCAATCATTGGTAGATGTTACTGTTCTTTTCGTTTCTCTTATTTTATCAGGATTAATTATTTTTCTTTTTGGTTCTCTTAAATCATAACTATAATATTCCTCGGAACCAAAAGGTATATGAGTTAAAAAAGTGGATATATTTATTATATAAATATTAGGATTATCTACTGTAAATATATTGTCATTTGGATTATTTGATTTTTCATCAATAGAATATTTTAGTTTTGTTATTGTACTTAAACCATCCATTCCATTATCATATTCACCTCTCCATGGGTCTTTTTTAGAAATAATTCTAGATATACCATCAAATAATTGTAAAATTTCTGGACTTCCAATATTATAACATTGACTTCTATCCACAATTATTCCTGTAGCATCACATCGTTTTTGTAATACATTATCTTCCATTCCCCAACCCCAAAAACAAGGAAACCCATTTAAATATTCAAAGTCCCCACCTTTTATTACAATAATTCCTCCTAATGCATATTTAAAACCATAATGATGTTTTACTATTCCAGGTGTAGTTTCATAATCAAATATTTTATAAAATGGAATTGTATCCACATCATTAAAAATAAATGTAATATCTTTATAATGATTTGGATATTTATTCATTGCTGCAATAAATCCAATATTTTTCATAGCACCTCTATTAAATGTTCTTGCATCACATTGGTGGCAAAAATAAATCTCATAATCATCTTTATCTTCTAGTATAAAACTCATATATTTGCTAAAAAAGAACTTATGTTGAACACGATTTCTGTATGGAACAATAAAAATACGTTTTGGAATTTTTATGTCTTCCTGATTTAAATTACTAGACATTTATAATTTTATTAAAGTTTTTATTTTTACTAATATAACTTGAAAACTTTTAAAAATATATTTAAACATATTTAAAGATAATTAATTAATTAATTAATAATATGGTACCATCTTTGCTATTAATTTTTTTTATTTTTATTTCTTCTAAAATTAATGCATTTGAACCTAGTTGTTCAACTTGTAATCATTATATTGAAAATAAAATAAGGCCAGAATTAGGATGTTGTAAAATGTTTAAAAATTTTATTTATAATGATAAAGGTAAAGAAAAAAAAAATTTATATGAATATTCTATGCATTGTAGAAATAATGAAAATTTGTGCGGTAAATCAGGATTTTTATATGAAGAAAAGATTAATATTGAAAATTTAATTAAAAACTCTGACTATATCGATTATAATGAAATAGAAATTACTGATAGTTTTAATGAATTAAATAATAGATGTTGTGGAGAAGTAAATGAAGATTATGAAATTGAACAATTAGAAAGAGATTTTTTTGATTTATTTCAAAAAATAAAAAGATTCAATACAAAAAAAATTTATAAAACGACAAAAGATTTATATAATTTATTTAAAAGAAAATAAATTTATTAATATACATATAACCTAATATACATCTAAACTAATATACATCTAACCTAATATACATCTAACCCATATTTTTTTAATATTGCTGCAGGAATCATATTTTCTTTTTTCGAAATTTTTTCTAGTTTTTTATAACATTTATTTATTGTTACTTCACTTGTTTCACTTACATTTTTAACATCACGTTTACATATATTTAATTTACAAATTTGTGATACAAAATATACTACTCCTGCTGCTATAGAAGGAGGAGTATTTTCAGGCATAACATCCATTTTTTCAATTTTCATAGAAATAAATTGACATAGTTTAGTTAGCTCATTATTTATATTTAATTTACTACAATATCTTTCAATAAATGCCTCTGGTTTTGTTTTTCCAAAATTAGTTTTTTCTTTATTATCCATATCTTTTTCTAAATTATTTATAATAGATAATGCATTTTTACATCCTTTAGTTGCACTAGTAACATCCAATCTAAAAATGGATGCAATTTCCTTTGCAGTTCTTGGATAATTATTAACTCTACAAGCAATATAAATGGAAGCAGCCAATATTCCATCTCTATTATCTCCTCGAAATGTTAAATCATATTCTGAAATTTTTTTATGATAAGTAATTGCTTCATCAATAATCATTTTTGGTATTCCTGCGTTTTGTGCCATAATTGTGATAATTTGAAATTCATCGTATTGTGATTTTTCTTTATATGGCATAGATTGCCATTCAGTATACCTTCTGATTTTCCTCATTTCATAAGACATTGGACCGCAACATAAAACTTTACAACCATAAGATGATTCTTCTAATAATGGATTTATAGGCATACCACATCTAGTTGGGTCTGAATTTTGGTTATCATCAGCTCCATAATATCTCCATTCAGCACTTTGGTCAACTAAATCTTTATAAATTATACCACATTTATTATTAGTACAAGCTAAAAACCCTTCCTCAGAAAATGCTAAAATACTTTCACATCTTTCACAAAAATCTCTGTTACCAGAACCATAGATACATTCTAATGGAATTATTTGTTTATGAGGAAGTTGAATTTCTGAATCAAATATATTCCATAACTCAATCTTATTTACATTATTATTTTTTCGTTTTTGACTTTTTTCTTTACTCATCTTTTTATTATGATTTATTTAAATAAAACATTTTTAATTCAATTTTATTTATATTATTTCTTCTATATTTTTTTAAAAAGATATAATATATGGGAAACTCTCCTTCTTCTAATAAAAATAATAGTGCAGCAGAAAATAAATTTCAAAATTTTTATGATATTATTGATTATATAGCAACATATTATATTTTAACTATGGATTTTAAGAGTTTAAGCAAACTATCCGAAAAAGCATATTGTGATAAATTAATTATTTTAACATCGGATATAATTGAGAGATATTTTAATGATATGGAAATAACATTTCTCGCTCAAAGAGTTAAAGATGGTATAGAGGTAAATGATATAAAAAAAGAAAAAGTAATATTTATTAATAAAGATAATTTTGAAAGTTTAGATATTTCCAATGATGTACAGAAAAATATCAAAAAAAAACGTGTATGTATAGGAATAGCAAAATTTTATGTTAAAATTGCCCATATCTTTGCTGCAATTGTTATGACAATTAATCCTATTTATACTTATAAAGATGCATCAGGACAAACTGTTAAAACAGGATTATTAGAAAAAGATAAAATTCCTAAAAATATTCCTAGGAAATTATATAAATTAAATATTTGTGATAATAGAATTAGAGCATTAAAAAAAGGACAACAAATTGATAATAAAACAGGAAATGTTTCTTTACAGCCTAACGTTTGTGATATGAATTTTAATATGTTAGGTCAGGATAAAACATTAATAGAAGAACCAGGTATAACTGAATTATTAAGACTTTATTTAGATGATAAATATGATTATTCTAATGGTGAATTTACAGGAATGTCGGATGGTACCAAAAAACAATTTATGAAAGACCTTAAGCTATTTTATACCGCATTTACTGGTAATGAATCTATGCCATCCAATATAACTAAATTTAGTGATATTAAATTAAGAGATTATAGTAAAAAACCAGGATGTCAAGGAGCTAATCCATTTTTAAAATCCAAAACTTCTATGAATGTAAAAGATAAATTATTTATAGAATATGCAGAAAATATTAAAAATATGATTCAAAATGCATCTAATAATCAATCTAAATTGCTATCTGTAATTAATTTATTGTTTACTTATGTTATAGACCCATATACAAATAAAAAGGTAATACGTGTTAATCCTAAATTAAATGAAGAAACTTTACAAATGGCGGTGAATAAAACACGAGGATTAATTGTAGATTTATATATAAAATGTGAGTTAGATTATGTAAATGGAATTAAAATTTATGAAGCAATTGTAGAATCAAAAATATTAGAAACTACACAAAAACAAATAGATAATTTAAAATCAGAAGCTAATAAAATTGTACAACAAACCAAAAATATTTCTTTACCTGTTAAAGAAACTATAAATCCTATTATTAGTTCTAATTTAACTAATTCAAATTTATCTACAAATATTTATCCTTCTTATTCCAATTTAACTAATTCTAATTACAATTTATATCCAAATACCTATCCTTCTTCTAGTAATTTATCTAATTCAAATTTAAATAATTTTAATTCCAATTTATCTCCAAATACCTATCCTTCTTCTATAAATTCTACTCCAGATATTAGAAATTTGTAAATTATTATTATATCAATAAACCAATAAAATTAAATAATAATTTTGAATAAATAATATTTGTTATTTATATAATGAAACCTGTGATTGGAGTAAATAATCCTTATGGATTAATTAAAAAAGCTGGTAAAAAAAAAATTACTAGAAGAAAAAAGAAATTTTTACGTAAAAAAACTCGAAGATATAGAAAGTAATTTCATTTAATAATATTTTAAAAAATAATATTAAATAAAAATTTATATTGTTTTATTAAATTATAATATAATATAATATTATTTTATATGGTATCAGCCTCTTTTAAAAATAAAAAAGAGAAAAAAAATAAAACAAACAAAACAAATAAAACAAATAAGACAAACAAAACAAACAAAACAAATAAAACAAATAAGACAAACAAAACAAATAAAACAAATAAAACAAACAAAACAAATAAAAATCGTGAAAAAATTAAAAAAAAATATTTTTCTCCTAAACAAATTGGAGAAATTTGTAAAAATAATTTAAATACTTATCATTCTTTTGAAGAAAAAGCAGAAGAAATTTTTAAAAAAAATAATATTAATATTGTTTCTACTACCTATAATTTAGAAAAAGAAATTGTAAAAGAATTTAAAAAAGCAATTAATCCATATGGAATACAAGCAAACGAGGATTTTTATTCTTATATTAATGATAGATGGATAAAAAAATTTGAGTTAACTAAATCTCAAAAATATATAATTCAAGTTGATGATTTTAGATTAATACAAGATAAAGTATACCGTGAATTAATAGAAATTGTAGAAAATTACATTTCTAATCCTAAAAATAAAAATCATAGTAAAACAGAAAATATAAAAAATGCATATATTGCATTTAAAAAATGGATATCTAATGAAGAATTTAAAATTAAAGCAAAAATATCTTTAGAAACCTTAAGTGGTTTATTAAATGAACAAAACAATGTATGGAAATTATTAGGATATATTAATAAATGTGAAATTATATCTTGGGGAGCACCTTTTGTATTTTCCATAAAACCAGATGAAAAAAATCCAAAAATTTATAAATGTTATTTAAGTCCTCCGCAATTGAGTCTTCTTGATATGGATGTTTATTTTGATTATAGCACTAATGAAGAGGAAAAAAAATATAAAATAAAATATAGAAATGAATATTTTAATTATTTAAATAATTTATTCAAGTTAGCATTTGGAGAAAATCATTCTTTTAATGTTAAAGATGTTTTTGATGTGGAAGTAGAAATATTATATGCAATAGCTTGTATTAAAATTAAAGAATCTGATTTAAATGCTTATCATTTAATTTCTAAAGAAAAGTCGTTAAAAGATTTTGGATTTAATTGGGAAGAATTTTGTTCATCATATGGATTTAAAAAAATTCCGGATGAATTTGTATGTAATAATATAAATTATTTATTATGTGGAACAAAATTATTACTTGAAAATTGGAATTCTTCCAAATGGAAAACATATTGGATTTATATTTATATTCGGCAAATAGCTAGATGGAATAAAAAAGGATGGGATGATTTATTTCAGTTTCAAGGAAATTTTGCACGTGGTCAGCAATTTCCAATTGATTATAAAATTAAACCAATATTTGGTATGGGATTTTTATTTAATAATTTTTTATCGAATGAATATATTGATAAATATAATAATTTACGTGCCATTAATTATGTAAAATCCATTTCAGAAGATTTAAAATTAGTATTTATTAGAATAATAAAACATAATAAATGGATGGAACCAATTACCAAAAAAAAAGCATTAGAAAAATTATATAATTTTAATTTAATTATAGGTTCCCCTAAAATAATTGAACAAGACTCACAATTAAAATATAGTAGAGAAGACCCATGGGGAAATTTAATAAAAATGTCCTCTTGGCGACAAGAGAGAGGAATAAATTTAGTTAATAAAAACGTAATAGATATACCATTAATGGATTGGTCACAAGTTCCTCCTAAATTTATTAGCAAACAATCTTATATTGTAAATGCTTTTTATACACCAATTGAAAATAGTATATATGTTCCATTAGGATATATACAAAAACCTTTTATTGATTTAGACGAAAGAGGAATAGAATATAATTTATCCAGAATTGGATTTACAATTGCTCATGAAATGTCGCATGCTTTAGATGATTGGGGAAGTAAATATAATGCCTTTGGTGAACTAGATAATTGGTGGACTAAAAAAGACCAAGAAGAGTTTAAAAGGATAAAAGATGATGTTATTAAGCAATATGAAGTGTTTGCTTCCTACGATGGAATAAAATTTGATGCATCCTCTTCCATAGGAGAAGATATGGCAGATATTTCTGGTTTAGCAATTTGTCAAGCATATTTAAGAGATTTTCAATTAAAAAATGAAGAAATTTTGCCTATACAATCACTTTCATTTACAAGTTTTTATATTTATTTTGCAATTCAATCTAGGCAAAAAATTTCTAAAAAAGCTATTTCTGCTCAATTAAAAAGTAATCCTCATCCTTTAGATAAATACCGATGTAATGTTCCTCTTTCAAGAACAAGAATATTTAGGGCAATTTATAATGTTAAAAAAGGAGATAAAATGTGGTGGCATTCAGCAAATAGTATTTGGACTAATTAAGAAATAAAAAAAATAAAAAAATTTAGAAAAAGGCGTAAAATTTTTTTTTTTTGTAAGATATATATATAATGGCAAGAACTCATCGTCGTCATCGTTCAATGGCATCTCGTACAATGGCTCGTGGTCGCTCTCGCGCCGCAGCTCGCTCTGCTTCCGCAGCTGCTAGTAGAGCTGCTTCTGCATCCCGTCAAGCATCTCTAGCTGCTAGTAGAGCTGCTTCAGCTTCCAGAAGTGCTTCCGCAAGTCGCTCTGCTTCTGCTGCTCGTTCTGCTTCTTTGGCTGCTAGTAGAGCTGCTTCTGCATCTCGTCAAGCATCTCTAGCTGCTAGTCGTGCTGCATCCGCTTCTCGTTCTCGTGCTTAAATAAAAAAATTTAATATTTGTAATCTTTCTTATTAAATATTAAATATTAAATATTAAATATTTTTAAATTATATATGTTTACTAGACGATATAATAAACAATTAAGAAAAAAAACCTATAAAAGAAAAATGAATAAAATGAATAAAAGAAATAAAACTATAAGCCATTCTTCTAGTAAAATTGGTTTTTTTAAAAAAGCTCTTGAAACGGCACGCAAATTATTTGGAAGTATAAAAAATTAAATTAATAATATTTAGAGAAACGCGTATTTTACATCTTTTTACATTTACTGCAAAGTGAAACGCCAATTTTAGGATATAACCCATTTTCTTTCATTTTTTATATTTATTTATACATTTTTATTTAACTCAACAATATAATCATCAGTCCAACATAAAGGATATGATTTATCAACATGGTTAAGGATAACTTTTCTTTAAATAATCAGTAGTATAAATTACTATACTATCTGGTATATTTATTTTGTTATACATATCATCAGAAAAATACAATATAGCAACCGAATTATAAATTCGTTTTATACATAATTTTGTTTTTGAATTAACATTAGGAATATCTTCACATTCTTCAGTTGTAAAATCAAATGTTTTTACTATTTTTAAATTATTATACTTATTATACTTATTATACTTATTATACTTATTATACTTATTATACTTATTATACTTATTATACTTATTCTAATTATATATTTTATTTTTAAGTAATTTTCTAATAATTCAATTTATTAGAAAATTATAAATGTTTGATTTATTCAATTAAAGTCATATTAGACAATTCTTTCAAATATCGTTTACAGCATGTTTCTACTAATAGTCCATTAGCATAAATTCCATAATTCATATAATAATCATCATTTTCAAGAGCCAAGTGATAAATAGTATATATACCAGGTATTTCATATACAGAAGTACGATGGTCAGCACATGCGGGAAGGCGATATTTATTATCTGTTACATATGTGTCGCCATTTACTTTAATCACCTTTTCTTTTTGTTCTTCGCATGTAAATTTATCTACTAAAATACAATGACATCCAGTGATAATAAGAGGTTCAAATATTTCGATGTATTCACACGAAGAACATTTGTATAATTGGTCTTTTATTCTTTCTTGTAAAGCTGGATGGTATATTTCTCTTTTACCAATCATATCAATCGTTTTATAACCGTTTTTTAAAGTTTTGACTAAATCTCCTTTTCGTAAATCTTGGATAGGAATGTATCCTTTGTCCGTTAAAATCTTTGAACCTTCTAGGAAACATGGAAAAGTAGGAGGACCTGATATAGGTTGGATATTAATATAATTGGTAGACAAAGTTTCACTATCATCTGTATTATTTCCTGTTTGATTAATTATGTATGCCCAAAAAAAATAAGGTAAATTTGTATTATTATAAATATTAAAATATTGAGTATTTGTTTGTAGTATGGATTGAAGAGAAGTGTCAATAAAATTAACACCGTTATAATCATCAAAAAGAAGGGTTGAACTATAAAATATATTATTTACTGGATTTATGGAACTCGTAGGAGGTTGTCCTATAGGGTAAGGTAAAGCATTTACTTGTAGAACATTTACCCCAATATTATTATAATTATAAAAACCTGTAACTAAATTACTATTAGTATCAACACTAAAATAATAATTTACAATTGTATTGCCTCCACCAACCCCAACATTTTGTATAGATGCTTGAATAGAATACCAAGAAATTGTCATATATATATATTAATTTATTTTTGTAAAAATATATTTCTGTGTTCTTTCATATTTTTTTTCCTTTTCATTAAAAAAACGATATTATTTACTTTCTAAATTTGTTTTTGAAGGTCCTGGAAAGATAAATCTTAAAACATAATATATTAATCTTGGTAAATAATAATTTGTAGGTGGATGTAACTGTTTGAAAATAAGTGATTTTGAAATTATAATAATAGTTTATTAGTTTTGATTTGAAAATAAAAAACTTTTATAGAATAAAAAAGATGAATCCTTTTTTATTTCAAAATTTACCATTTGATTTAATTCGTGAGATTTTATTATATGATAAACATTTTATTTTTAGAAAAAATGAATATAAAATTATTTGTATAAATAAAATTCCTAAAATAGATAAACGTTATTTATTATTGGAGAATATTCCAAAAGTATATGAAATATCTAAAAATAGTTGGAGTGTAATACTTGGAAAAAATAAAAAATTTGTTATTTGTCATAGTTTAAGACCAAGCTTTTTATGGGATTACAGTATATCTACTTTTTCAAAAGATAAGCATACCAATATGATGAATTGGTTTTCCGATACTAATATAAAATTTTTATAAAACTAATTTATTTAAATAAACGACCTTCAATTTTATTTAAAAGTGATTCATCATATATTAAATTTCCTGAAGGTTTGTAAGAGTTAATTGGTGTATATTCTTTTTTAGGAAGTTTAATCTTTTGATTTTGGTCTTGATTTTTATTTATCATAAATTCATTTGGGTCCGAGTTAGATATTTTAAGTATTTCTTCATTATTATCTTCTTCTATTTTTTTTCCAAATTCATCTACATTTATTCCTAATTTTTTTTTAATTTCTGTTCTTACATAAGACGGCATCCAATGTATCCATGAAATAAATAACATGTTTGGATGAATATAACGCACATTAAACCCATTTAAATTTAATTTATCAATTAAATAAGCAATACATGCAGATTGGTCATATTTTGGAACACCAATAATTATTTCAGGAACTAAAAACCAACAAAATTGTTCATTTATTTTTTGTCTAGAAATAGTTTTAATTTTAACATGTATTCGGTTTAAAATTTTATTAAATAATGTTAATTTATTAAGGTCATGTTGTCTTTTTTTTTCATAAAGGTCGTCTATATTTAATTTTTCAGAAAAATCTTCAATATTTTCTAATGTAAAAATATTTGCCATTTAAATTCATTTCAGAAAAAAACTTATTAAAATAAATGTATTTATTTATATTATGACTATTAAACATTTAGTTATTGGAGGTGGAGGTCCAATTTTAATACAAATATTAGGAGCAATACAACATCTAGAAAAAAATAATTTTCTAGATTTAAAAAATATTGAATCTATTTATGGTACTTCAGCTGGTGCATTGGTTGCCATTTTAATTTGTCTTAAATACGATTGGGAAACTATAAATGATTATATAATTAAACGCCCATGGCAGGAAGTATTTTCTATAAGTATTCAAAATATTTTGGATGCATATACCAAGAAAGGTATTTTTAATAAACAAACTATAGAAAAATGTTTCAAACCATTATTAGACGCTAAAGATATTAGATTAGATATTAATTTAGAAGAATTTTATCAATTATCCAATATAGAATTACATTTTTTTTCATTTGAAATTAATGAATATAAAGTTCAAGATATTTCTTATTTAACTCATCCTCATTTATCATTATTAACAGCTGTTCAAATGACATGTGGACTACCAATTTTAGTTTCACCAGTATTTATAGAGAATAAATGTTATATAGATGGAGGTTTAGCAGGAAATTATCCATTAAATTATTGTATTGAATCAGGAAGACTTCCTGATGAAATACTAGGGTTTAAAAATAAGTATAATAGAGAAAAAAATAATATAAATGAAGAATCAACTATATTGGACTTTTTATTAAGTTTTTTATTTAAAGCAGTATTTAGTTTAGATACAACACATATTCAATCACAAATTAAAAGTGAAATTATATTTGATTCAAATTATTTAACTATTGAAGTATTAAAAAATGCTTTTGGAAATATAGAAGTTAGAAAAGATTTATTTAAAAATGGAATCGAAAGTGCAGAAAAATTTTTATTAGAATTAGAGAACAGTATTTAAAAATTGAGTTAAAGTTTCTTTGGTTGGTTTTGCATCATATTCAATAACTTGCCCATCTTTTATTAATTTTATAGTTGGATATCCTTCAATATTATATTGATTCATTAATTTATCAACTTCTGCTGTTTCTTCTGAACAATTTACTTCTGTAAATGTTACTTTATAACCATTAATTATTTTATTTTCATATTCAGTTTTTATATTATTCCAAATTGGTTTAGCAGTTTTACAATGTGGACACCAATCTGCATAAAAAAATAAAAGTTCAGCATTGTTTCCGTTTTTATATTCGATAGGAATTTGTTCATTATTTGGATGATATTTTGCATTTATTTTTGGTGAAACATAATAAAAATAATAATATCCAGCTAAAATTGAAAATAATAAAATTGAAATTATTATTATAATAGTTGAGGTGTTTAACCTGCTACCAGCAGATTTAATTTTTGAAAATAAACTTGTTGAACCTTCCCCTATATTTAAACCTTGATTAAAATTGACGTATTTTGCAGAACTCATATTATATATATTCTAGAAGAAATTATGAATATATTTTAACGAATACAAGTTTAAAGAAATTATATAATATAATCTTAATGTTATTTAGAAGTAATAAAGGATTTTTAATCGAGATAAAAAAATATGATTATCCTAATGATAAAGTTTATTATCAAAAAATAATTAAAATTAAATCTACTATTGTCCATTCTAATAAAGAAAATCCTTTTTTTAAAGACGTTCCTAAATTATAAAAAACTTTTTATAACAAAAATAATTAATAATCCAATAAATAAGGTAAAAATATAACTACATAATAAATTCATATTTAATTGGGATTTTATTTGTGGTTCATTAACGTTTAAAATAGCATTTCTTAATGAATTAATTTGTATATTATTTAAATAAATAGTATAAAATAATAATAATAATGCAATTAATTTCATAAATATTGAAGTCTTAAAGAAGTTGCTCAATGGACTAATTATAAATAATACTATGATAAAAATAGAACTGGCTGAACATAAACAAACTTTTTTAGTTGAGTCTGTAAATATCATTAAATTAAATGGAGTAGAAGAATCCATATAATTTTAATATATATTTTATTTTATTTAAATAATATATATGAGCTATACTCGTAAAAATAGAAATACAAATAATAATACAAAAAAAAAAAGAGTATTTAAAAAAAAAGATTATAAATCTGGAGACGGTATGTTGGTAAGTGTTTGGGGGCCAGCAATTTGGCATGCTTTACATACTATAAGTTTTAATTACCCAATACATCCAACACATGAAGATAAAATTCATTATAGAGATTTAATACTTAATCTTCAAAATGTTTTACCTTGTAAATATTGCCGTATAAATTTAAAGAATAATTTTAAGAAAAAACCGATTCAAATGTGTGATATGAAAAATAGGGAAACATTTTCTAGATATGTTTATAATTTACATGAAATAATAAATAAAATGCTTCATAAAAATTCTAATTTATCTTATTGTGATGTTAGGGAGAGATATGAACATTTTAGGTCTAGATGTACAGAAGAAAAACCACGAATATTTACATTTAAAAAAAATACAACAATGAAAAATCAAAAAGAAAAAGGATGCACTGAACCACTTTATGGAAAAAAATCAAAATGTGTGATTAATATTGTTCCTCAAGAAGATAAGCGAGCTACCTTTCAAATGGATAAAAAGTGTATTAAGAAGAGAGATTAAATATAGGTTATATATATTATAATTAAATATTTTATAATTATAATATATGAGTTATTTATTAAAAAATATTGGTACTAAAAGACAATCTATTTCTAATGAACCAGAAGAAGAAGAACAACCAAGTAATTTATTTATTAATAAAAAACTAAAAACAAAAGAGGAAATAAAAAATAAATCACCCATTAGTATTGTAGAATTACCAGAAACTACGGAACCATACCCTTATTTTTATCATACTTGGAATAAATTATTATTATGTAATTTAAATGATGTTTCCAAAATATTTAATACTGATATTAGTAATAATGAAAATTCAAATATATATATTTATAATAAGGAATTAAACGATTTTAAAAAGCAACACGAATTTTATGGTAATAGTTTACAAAATTATTATATAATTAGTGAACAATTTCCTCGTTCTGAAATAAATGTTTCTAATGAAATAGGGGTATATATACGAATTAAAATAAATGAATTAACTCCTTTATATATTCAAAAATGTGATAACATTATGTCTACTTTATTATTTATGACTTTAGACCAATGTCATGATTTTCGTGGTGGTAGAACTTCAGGTTCAGGTTCTTGGGTAACTGAAACAAAAAAGGGTCAATTATCTAATATTGTTAATTCAAGTTTATTAAATTCAGAAAATGGAATAACTGAAAATATTTATACAAATGATTTTATGAATACATTAATAAAAACAAGTTTTTCTGGAAAAAAAAATATAGTTGGTTTATTAATTATAAATGAAGAAGATTTTCAAAAACTATTAAAAAGTAATGAATATTCATTGAATGGAAATTCGGAAATTAATATTCCTAAAATAATGAATAATTTTGGAAATTTAATTTTTGTTGGAAGTGATATTCAAATGAATTGTAATCCAGCAGGTAATGAACTAAAATTTTTATTAGAAAACAATGAATTTATAAATGTAGCATTTTTAGGATTTACTTCAGATGGTTGGGATAAAGGTATGCATAAAGTTTGGTATATGAATGAAAAAAAACATATTTATTCTATAAGTATTGATAGTATAAAGCAAGAAGGGACAATTTTAACAACTATTTATAGTGGTAGTAAAATAACTATATTTGAAAATATTGTACCATCCTATGAATTAATTTATAATAGTAAAGAGAAAGAAGGAGGTTTTATAAATAATTTTGAATTTAATGGAAATCCTATTTCTAAAACAAATTATAATGAAATTTTTGAAGAAGTTAATTTTGAATCATTGTTTCAATCATTTATGGAAACTATATATCAACAAAAAAATGTAATTATAGATGAAACAGAAGAAAATAATTTAATTCAAAGTGGAGGTGCTATAAATAAATTAATGAGAGGAGCAACTTATAAATTTTATGGAGTAAGAGGGCCTGATTCAAAAGAATTAGAAACATTAAGTTCAGAAAAAAGAATTTTATATGGAGTATATGAAAATATTTTTATTAAGTTGTTAAAAAAAATATCTAAAAATACAATCTCTCCTGAAATACATCCTGATTTTAAATATCCAGATGAACAATTAAATAATAGAATAGAAAAGGTAAATGAATTATATAAATACAATTTATCAAATAAAGATAGATTTATAATAAAACAATTTGGAACAGTAAATGATATGAATATAGCACCTGTTATAGAAAGAGTTATGGATAGTTTAAATTGTTCAAATAATGAGGAAAAAGAGGATAAAGAGGAAAAAGAGGAAGAAAAATTATTTTTAAATAATAATAACATTAGTTCTCCTATTACAACCAAGGAATCAGATAATTCTGATTCTTATGAAAATTCTAATTTTTCATTATTAGGTGGTGCTTTAAAAATATCCGAAGAAACAAAATTATCAAAACAGATATGCTTGGAAAAAATAAATGATAATATTATTAATAATTTAAATGAAACATATCCATTTAAATTTCAGGTTGTATCTGGTGTTTTAGATAGTTCACTCCAAGGTGGTGAAAATATCCCTGAATATTTTCCTCCCGAATTAGATATATTTATGACAATTTTTGGAAATGATGGTAAATTATTAGGTGCAATTGTTAGAATGACATTTTTGAAAGATATTTTAAAAAATACAACTAATACGAAAAATAATGCTAGAGTATTTTCTCATTTTATTTATGTTAGTTTTAATGAAATAATAATAGAAAATAATGTCCTTAATAATGATAATAATTGGCAACTTGATAATTTAAAATATCCAATAGCCCTTCAATTATTATTAAATTATGTTCTTGAAAATACTGTATTTTTACCAAATTTAAATAATTATTTAAGTAATTTTGAACTTAAATTAAAAGATAATTCTTATATAAGATGGTATTATTATTTTTCTGATACTGCTGGACCATCAGTAGCTGAAGGTATTAATGAAGTAATAATAAAAATATTTAATGGAAAATTAGATTCTATTTCGGATGATAATGTAGATATAAGTGAATCTATAGTAAAAGTTTCACAAAAATTATATGAAGATTCATTAGAACTTAGAGAGGTTTTTTTACCTGTTAAAACAGATAAGAAAAGGAATTATGCATTTTCTAGTATATTTTTATTAAGAATTAAATATATTGGTGATAAAAGTAGATGTACTGATAGTTTATTTTTAAATAGAAATAAATATGTTGAATGTTTACAAGTAACAGGAGATGAAAACGCATATTTTACTGGTTTAATAAATGGAGCTTCTACTATATTCTCTCCTCCATCCAAATTTGCAATTTATTTTGCCCCTTATTTTACTTATGGAGATATTAGTCAAGGAAAATTTTTAATTAATAAACCAGATTATAAGAAAGATTTACTTCAAGGTTTAAGTCCTACTGATTTTAAAATAAGTGGAAGTTCAACTCGAAAAAAATTGACAGAACAAATAATTGAATTTAAATCCTTTTTTCTAAAAGCAAATAATAAATTAGATGGTTTTTATACTCTTCAAACAAATTTATTTGGTAATTCCTATAATAATCAAATTCGTAATTTGGATTATTCATTTACAAGTTCTTCCTTTTATATTCAAGATTTTGATAGAGAAGAACTAGAAATTAATGATTTTTTACAATTTAAAAAAGATTACCTAATTTTGGACTCTAAAGACCTTTGTAAAGAAAAAAATGAACTAGAAAAAATTAATAATAAAATGAAAAAAATAAATGATAATTTTAATACATATAAAATTTGTTATGAAGATGTATTAACTATTTTTCAATTAATTAAACTTCAAGTTGAAGTTTGTGAAAATCAATTAAATGATTTGTTAAAAACATTAAATAATGAAAATGATAAGGCAATTTTTTCCAAGTATATTGATAAAATTATGGAACAATTAAATTTAGTTTTAGAAAATAAAGATTACGAATTTATACCTATTGTTTTGGATAACAATGATTTAAGCTATATTAAAAAAAATTTACAAGAAATATTTGAATATAATACAAATATATCTAATAATTTAAATTCAGTAGAAAATGTAAAAGAATTGGATGATATTTTAGAAACTATTATTAATGAAGTTAAACCATTACCTATTCAAGCATATTTTTATGTTAATTTTGTATTATCATTAAATGATATTTCAGAAATAATTTTACCTAATTTAAAAAAAATGGTTTATAGAATTTTATCAAATGAAACTAAATATAATGAATATTTTATAAATGAAAAGAATAAAAATTCAGTAGTTAATATAAAAAATAAAATAAATAAAATTATAAGTGAATTAAAAGAAAAAATTACTTCTATTAATAATATTTTTAAAGAATACTATGGAGATATAAATTTACCATGTAAAAATATTGATAATGATGAATTAAAAAATTTAAGAAAATATTCTAAAAATTTAGGTTTATCTGCTAATGGAAATAAAGATGAATTAAAAAAACAGTTAAAGGATAAGATAAATTTAATAGATTCAAATAGAAAAACCTCTACAACAACTTTAAGTAATAATACAGATATATTAGATTTAAATAATAATGAAAATAATGAAAATAATGAAAATAATGAAAATAATTTTATTGTACCAGTTTTAGGTAAAAGGCCAGGAGAAATTGAATATAATGAAGAAAAAAGACCAAGTGTAAAAAATGCATTAAAAGTTAGCAGACAAATAGGAGGAGATTTACAACCAAAGATTAATCAAGATAATTCATTTATTCAAACCCCTCAATTATTAAATAAATATGATTTATCAAAAGAATTAATTAGTCTTGATTCAAAATCAAAAGATGACATTAATTTTAATAATGAACCAATTAATAATAAGAATATTTTAAGTGATAGCTATCGTCGAAATCAAATTTATATTTTAAAATGTTTTTCAAAATTTATTAAATCTAATAATGAATTATATATAAATTTTATTACAGAGGATAAAATAAATATTAATTATGAAATTAATAATATTTCTTCTATAGATGATTTTTGTATTTCAATATTAATGCTCCAAGCTTATTATTTTTTATCAGGTTTTAATCCTAAAATTCAGTCTCTTGATGAAATAACAAATGAAATAGATACATTAGATATTAATAACTCTCCTCTCTCTAATATAATAAAAATAAGAAATTATTATTCCGAAATAATAAATACTTTTATAGATATAGAATATTTATCTTCAGATGCAACCACTTTTATTTTAGATTATTATTCTGTTGTAATTATTGACAAATTTGGTTTAATATATGAATTAAAAAAATGGTGCGATATAAACTTTTATTTATTGTTTTATATTTATGAAAATTTAAATTTAATTAGTTCTCAACAATATATTTTTATTGATAATAATGATTCAACTAATTTTGCTATTATTTCAACAATTTATAATTTTTTAAATACAATCGATTTAGATGAAATGAATATTTATAATTTTTTAAGTGATAATAAGGAAAAGGTTGAAACAAATAATTCATTAGATACTAAAGAAGAGAGAATAAATGAAGAAAAAAATATTGACTGTGTCAAATCCTACCAATACTTATGTTTATTTTTAATAAAATATTGTAATGAATTAGCAAAAAAAATTAGTAAAAACAAATTAACTTTCTCTGAAAATGGATTATTATTTGATTATAATATAATAATAAATTTTTTAGATGTTAATGAGTATTTCGAATTATTAAATAAATTTCAAAATATAAATATTAATTTATCTGATTCAGTTGAAAATAATAATATTCTTCAAAATTTATTATCTATTGATAAATTTGATGATTATAATAAAGTAATTAAAATTTTTCAAGAAGAATTTAAATTATCAGATAATAACATTTTAGATAATAAATCTTCATTAGAGGAAAACTTTAATAATCTCTCCATAAATACTAATTTAAATACTTCAATAAAATCAAATCAAGAAAAAAATGTTATTGGAGCAGGAATTACATATAAAAAAAAAAAAAAAAATAGACCAAGAAAAAAAACAAAAAATAATAAAAAAAGTTTAAATATAAAAGGTTCGAGAAAGAGGAAATATAATAAAAAAAGAAAATTTACAAAAAGGATAAAAAATTAAAAATTAAAAATTACAATAAAAAAATATTAATATAAAAGTTCGTATAAAGATTTCATATTAATAGTTAATAATGATAGTTACTTATGGTTTATCTAATTTAGATTTAAATTTTAGTGATTTAGAGGAAATAGTTTTAGTATTATATACGAATGAAATTACTGATGAATTAATTTTATCCATTGATGAGTTATTATTATGTAATCATATTAAATTTCAGACTAATATTGGAGAAAATTTTATATTTAATGTTTCACAATCTGTATGGGAAAAATTTACTGAAAATATAACAAGTTTAATCTTTTCTGGTACATTAATTGAAAATCAATTTACAAATATTCATTTACAATGTATGAAATGTTTAGAAAATTTATTTATTGAAAAAATGAATTATCCTTTTTTAATTAATGAAGAAAGAAAATTACTATCCAAGTTAAAACGTATATATATAAATGGTAATACTTTGAATTAATAAATAAATAAAAAGGTTTATTACATTCCAAATTGAGAGAAATCATTTAATACTGGTTGTGGTAAATATTGTTCATCAATTGCATTATAATTTGGCACCTTTTTGCATTCAAATGCAGGTTCAGGACACCTTCCACAAGGTTCACAAGGAGGACAAGGTTCCTGTCTTGGACAAGCAGATGTGTTAGGACACGCTGGACATACAGGTGGAACAATTTCTGATTTCAAAATATATAAATCTTCTTGACCAATTGGAATTTGACTTGCAGGAATTCCTCTTGGCAATGTTGAACTATAAGTATTTCCATATCCATTATTATTTGTTGTCTTAACTCCAATATTTTCATTAAGCCCTTTAGGTTCTGAAATTGTACCAGCTCTTCCACTATAAGGTCCATAATATTGATTAGATGAAGTTCCATTATAGTAAGGAGTAATTTCTCCCCCATAAGAAACTCTCCCATTAGAAACTTCCCCATTTGATTCTCGTCCATTTGATTCTCGTCCATTTGATTCTCGTCCATAAGGACCTTCATATGCTAAAGAATATCCACTTGTTTGAATTGGATATCCGGTACTTCCATAAAATTGTGTAGATGTAGTATTATCAGGATTATAATATGTTCCTGATTGAGTAAAAGTATAAGACCCTGCATCTGTTTGAACATTAATAACTTCTTGTCCTTTATTAGTATTTATTACCGTTGCAGTATCGCCATTTGGTCCATAAAAAGTAGAAGTATTATTATAATTTGTATATCCTTCATTAATATTATTATTGGATAAATCTTTTGAATAAAATATTAAAGGTTGAGTTCCATTAGCTAGGGTTACTTTTAAATTAGGTACACCATCATTATTTGTATTAACAACTATTGTTCCACCATTAGGTCCATTAAAGGTCGTTCCATTTTGTAAATTAGTATAATAACCATTATAATGATTATAATTATCATAATTAGAACGTAAATTTCTATTATAATTATTTTTAGTTTGTACTTTATTATCTGGTAAAGTAGAAAAAGTCCCAGAAAAATTTCCTGTAAAATTTTCATTTTTATTATTACCTCCTAAAAAGGAAGATAAAAGTAGGCCTAGTAATAAAATCAAAAAAAGAAATAATGCTTCTATATTCATTGTATAATTTATATAGTGAAAAAAGTTTATAATTATATTATTATATTTAAAATTGAAACTATTTTAAATATAATTTATTTTATTAATTATATAATAAAAATGAAATCAGACTATGAATGTATTCAAATTTTGGACGAAACAAATGATAAAGATAATAAAGAATTATTATCTATATCTAATTTAACAAATAAAAAAACAAAAAAACCAAAAATAATTTCATCTGTATTAAAAAATTGTTATATAGAAGATGAAAATATATTTGAAATTGGTGTTGATGAAGTAGGAAGAGGTCCTCTTTTTGGAAGAGTTTATTCTGCTGCTGTTATTTTACCTAAAGATGGTACTTTTGATTGTAAAATGGTGAAAGATAGTAAAAAGTTTCATTCTAAAAAAAAAATAGAAGAAGCTTCTGATTATATAAAAAAAAATGCACTTGCTTGGTATATTAGTTTTGAAGATGAAAAGAAAATAGATGAAATTAATATTTTACAAGCAACTCAATTATCAATGCATCATTCTATTTTGGAAATAAGAAAACAACTGAATAAAAAATTTTATGAAAATGGAAAAATCGAAAAAAAAGATTATAATTATCATTTGTTAATTGATGGAAATTATTTTAAACCTTATACTTATTTAGATAAAAAAACAAACAAATTAGAATCTATTTCTCATATTACTGTGGAAGGAGGAGATAATAAATATGCTTCTATTGCAGCAGCATCTATATTAGCAAAAGTTGAAAGAGATAAATATATTGAAGACTTATGTAATCAAAATCCCAATTTAATTGAAAACTATGGAATAGATTCTAATAAAGGATATGGTGCAAAAAAACATTTAGATGGAATTAAAGAGCATGGAATAACTATTTGGCATAGAAGAACGTTTGGAATATGTAAAAACTATATTTAAAATTATATTTATACCTTTTTACATTTCAAACGCCGATTATTTAATAACTTATTAAAAATATTAAAAGTATTTTTTTTATAATAATAAATGGAAAAAACTAAAGAAGAAAATGATAAAATATATATTTTAGGCTCAATAAAAAATATTGATAGTTTTATAAATAAAAATGAGTATAGAAAAGTATTTGAATTACTAATTGCTGTTCTAGAAAGGCTTGATGATGGTAATCAAAAAAACGAAGTGATTGATTATTATAGTAAAAAAATATGGAACATATAAGTATTTTTAAAAATGTTTTCACAAGCTGATAACCTGTTATAGAATGTTAAAATTTAAAAACTAATTTCAAAAATAGTATCCCCATCAAAAGTTTCTAACCATGAAGCAAATTGTAATAAATCTATATTATTTGGATAATAATTTCTTATTTTTTTTGCGCAAAATTGTGCTGAATCATAATTATGGATTTTCCACCAAAAAATGTTGTAAACATTTTGGCCAAATATTTATATTACTATCTGTCCAATTAGACCATATTTGATAAGAATCTATATAATCTTTTTGTTGAAATCCTCCATCTAAATCATCCATACTACCTAATTGTATTTTTGGTTTTTAAAATGCCACTATGTCTGTTCCCATGATTACAATATAAAATTATATTTATATTGTAAAATAAGCTCTTTATCTTAAATTTTACTTCCTTTAATTAACCAAGAACTTGATTGTATTTTATCTCCAAAACCATCTAGTAATTTTATTCCCAATTCATTACAAATTTTGGCTTCTGGAATACTATTATTATTTTGGTCACCACCATTGCAAAAAAAAGTTGGTCTTGGTTCTACTAATTCTAATGTTTTACAAACAGTTCTATCTGTATCTAAAGATTTAACAACATAATCAACACATTTTAATTCTTGAATAATTTTAATTCGTTCATCCACAGGCATAAATGACTTTCCTTTTTTTAATATAGCTTGCTCATCATTATTAACAATAACCATTAATTTATCCGCTACATTTTTAGATAACTTAAAATATTCAATATGTCCTATATGAATAGGGTCAAAATATCCACTAACACAAGCAATAGACATATTCTAAAGTATTTATATATTTTTTTATTTTTTTATTTTAGAATATTTTTTTATTTTTTTATTTTAGAATATTTTTTTATTTTAGAATATTTATTTTTTTAAATTTTCTAAAATAAAAAAATAAAAATTCTTTGGGTTTTGGTTTATATAATATTATTAAATATAAATAAAATTGATTATTTTAAAAGTATTTATATAATATACATAATTTACATAATTTAAATAAAAAACTTAAAACCTTACTGTATATTAATTAAAAATGCGCATTATTGTTTTTGATACAGAGACTACTGGTTTACCAAAATCTAAATTTATAAGCCCCGATACATTAAATAAATGGCCTTCTATTGTACAGTTAAGTTATGTAATATATGATGTAAGTTTAAATTCTATTATAGATGAAAATGATTTTATTATTAAAATGATTGAAAATGTAATTATTCCTGAAGATGCAATTAGTATACATAAAATTACTAATGAAATTTCTCAAAAGAATGGTTTTAAAATAGAGTTTGTTTTAAATAAATTTATAGAAGATTTAAATAATTGTAATATGTTAGTTGGACATAATGTTTCATTTGATATAAATATGGTAAAAGTAGAATTACTTCGATTAATTTATGATAATAATTTAAATAAAACGGAAAAAGAAATGAAAAATTATAAAGAAAATTTATATTTATTATCAAATTTTAAAAATATTTATTGTACTTTACATGAGTCAATTAAAATTTGTAATATAAAATCTATAGATAAAAATGGAAAAGAATTTTTAAAATTTCCTAAATTAATAGAATTACATAGTAAATTATTTAATAGTATTCCCAATAATTTACATAATTCTTTTAATGATATTCTAGTTACATTACGTTGTTTTATAAAATTAAAATATAATATTGATTTGAATAAAAATTGTTATGAATTTCAAAAAATATCCCAGGAAATACAGTTATTATAAAAATTTTAAGCTGAACATATATCACATATTTCTTCTTTTTCATCGTTTTGTTCATTCGATTCTGGTTCAATGGTAAATTGTTGTGCCTGATGTTTTGCTTTTCTTCTCAAATAATAAATACCAGTTTTTAATCCTTTTTTCCAGGAATAAAAATGCATAGAAGTTAATAGATTATAATTAGGGTCTTCCATCCATAAATTTAAACTTTGACTTTGACAAATAAATGCACCTCTATCAGCAGCCATATCTATTAAATGTTTCATTGGCATTTCCCAAACTATTTTATATTTTTCTTTTAAATGGTCCGATAATATAGTTAATTGTTGTATGGAACCTTTATTTGCAATAATATTATTTTTAATTTGTTCATTCCATAATCCAAGTTCTAAAAGTTCTTTCATTAAATATTTATTTACTAATACAAATTCTCCAGCTAATGTTCTTCTTGAATATAAGTTACTTGTAAATGGTTCAAAACATTCATTAAAACCAAGAATTTGCGATGTTGACGCAGTTGGCATAGGTGCAACTAAAAGTGAATTTCGTAATCCGTTGTCAATAATGGATTGTTTTAATTTATCCCAATCATATTTATCACTTGGAGTAATATTCCACATATCAAACTGAAGAATTCCTTTAGATGCTGGTGAACCTTCAAAAGAGCTATAAGCACCTAATAAATTTAAATCTCTATTTAAAATATTTTCATAATCAAATTCATTAATATGAATTTCTAATTCTTTTGCATTACTTGAAATAGAATTCATATTTTTACAACGTTCTATTGAAATTTCATTACTTTTTTCTAGAGAAGCATGATAAATTGTTTCAAAAATATTTTTATTAATTTCTTTTGCTTCTTCTGAATGAAATGCAATATCCATAAGAATAAATGTATCTGCTAAACCCTGAACTCCTATACCAATAGGTCTGTGTCGTAAATTACTTGTTCTTGTTTTTTTAGTAGGATAAAAGTTTATATCTATAACACGATTCAAATTATTTGTAATAACTTTTGTTACTTCATGAAGTTTATCATAATCAAATTCTTTTGTTTTTTCATTTACAAAAGATGGAAGGGCAATAGAAGCTAAATTGCAAACAGCAGTTTCATTTTTATCTGAATATTGAATAACTTCACAGCATAAATTGGATGATTTAATGGTACCTAAATTTTTTTGATTAGATTTTTGATTAGACGCATCTTTAAATAAAATATATGGAGTACCAGTTTCCATTTGAGAATCTAAAATTTTAAACCATAAATCTCGTGCATTTACAATTTTACGTGCTTTTCCTTCTGATTCATATTTTTCATATAATTTTTTAAAGTCTTCACCATAAATTTCTGGTAACCCTTGACATTCATGAGGACAAAATAGAGACCATTTGGCATTATCTTTAACTCTTTCCATAAATAAATCGGATATCCAAAGTGCATAAAATAAGTCTCTTGCTCGAAGTTCTTCATCACCATGATTTTTTTTCATTTCTAAAAAATCTTCTATATCTGGATGCCATGGTTCCAAATAAATAGCAAACGAACCATTTCTTTTTCCACCTCCTTGGTCACAATAACGTGCAGTATTATTAAATACTCGAAGCATTGGAACTAAACCATTGGAAGTTCCATTTGTTCCTTGAATATGTGTATCTTTTGCACGAATATTATGAATATGTAATCCAATTCCTCCAGCCCACTTTGAAATTAAAGCACAATCTTTTAGAGTATTATAAATTCCTTCTAAACTATCTTCTTCCATTGCAATTAAATAACAACTGGATAATTGAGGTCTTGGAGTACCAGCATTAAAAAGAGTAGGTGTAGCATGTGTAAAATATTTTTGTGACATTAAATCGTAAGATTCTTTAACTAAACGTAATTTTTCCTCATCATTTATATTATTTGTTTCACCATGAATTCCTATTGCAACACGCATCCACATATGTTGTGGTCTTTCCACAATTTTATTATTTATTTTAAAAAGATAAACACGTTCTAATGTTTTAAAACCAAAATAATCAATTAAATAATCTCTATTATGGTCTATCATATTATTTATTTGTGTTTCATAAACGTTAGCAAATTCCCAAAGATTTTTAGATATTAAAGGAATATTTTCACCTTTAGAATTTTTAAATTGATATAAAGAATTTATAATGTTTGAAAAATTTGTATCTGTATTTTTTTGATGATTAGATATTATTATACGGGCTGATAATGTTGAATAATCATAATGTATAGTTGATAGAGAAGCACATTGTTGGGCGGCTAATTCATCAATTTTTTTGGTTGGAATTTTATCGTATAATTGGTCAATTACTTTCATTACCAAAGAAGAATAATTAATTTGTATACCTACTTCCTGACCTAATTTTTTTACTCTTTCTAATATTTTATCAAATGAAACATCTTGTAATTGACCATTTCGTTTTGTAACACGCATTTCAATAGAATAGTTCATTATATAAAGGAAATAGATATTTTTAAACCAATTATTTAATAAATTTTATATATAATTTATATATCAAATATATATATGAATTATATTCTATTTTTATTTCTTATTTTAGTAATTGCTATTGGGTTGCCAATCTTTTTTAAGATAACAGAATCACCTAAAAGAATTAATAGTAAGGAAGGATATTCTAATTATAGTTTAGAGGAAGCAGAAGGAAATTTCCCTGCAGCACAATCTCAAGTTCTTGTTCAGGATACTTATCCTCCTATAGGAAAAAATCAAATTTCAAATAATTCAGCTTATAATATATGGTGGCATTATCCTACCTTTAAATTAGGTTCATATGACCAAATAACAAATAATATTCGATATTCTAATAATCCTGATATTGGGGGATGTATGCCAGCATCTATGTGTGGAGCATTATATCATGAAAAATTTATTAAAAGTAATTATGTAAAACCATTACCTCCAGTAAATCCTAATAGTGGAACAAGAGTAGGTTATTTTGCAACATGTAATCAATTTATTGATAGTTTACCTTATAGAAGTAATATGCAAAATAGTATGTTTTAGAGCAAAACGAATTTTAAATGCCGATTGTAATAATAAAATACCTATTGAAAATTCGTTTTGCTTTAAAAGAGAGACTATAATATAATGTATAGATATAATATAATGTATAGATATAATAAATATTAAATCAATTTTTTATAAATTAGTTTAAATTTATTTTTTTAAAAAATTTAATTTTTTTATATAGATAAATATATATAATGGTAGAATGGCATGACTATAGTCCTAATAATATTTCTTCTTGTCAGGAATGTAAAGACTTATATGATAAAAACAAAGATGAAGATGGACAAGTGGAAGATTACCATGAGGAGGTACCAATAGGAGATAAAACTTTTTCTCAAAAATATAATATTCCTGAAAACAAAAAAAAAGGAACTAAAAGAGGATATGATGCTTCTATTAGAAATTTAAATAGAGGTGATAATGTTCAATTTAAAAAGGGAAATTTTGGAAATAGTCAACTGGATAATTTAGAAGTTTATGACGATGAAGATGAAACAAAAGAAAATAAATATGGAGGAAGAAAAAGAAAAACTCGAAGAAAAAAAACAAATAGAAAAAGAAAAACAAAGACTCATAAGAAAAAAACTCACCGAAAAAGAAAAACAATGAAAAAAAGAAGAAATTAAATATTTATCCTTATTTTATTATATTTATAAAAATTTATAATAAAATTGCGATGCGTCGAGATTATTGTGATAGAGAGGAGATAGCTATGAATAAATAAAAAAAAAAAATAAATATAAAAAATAAGGATAAAATTTAATATAAAAGAATTTTACCAATAACATCCATTTTCTATTAATTTATAATTATTTGGTCTATACTCTATTGGAATTTCGGATATCCAATAGTCATTATAATTTATTTTACCATGTTCTTTTTCTCTTGAACTAATTATACCAAATAAAGTTTGAATAGAACCTCCAACATAAATTGCATCTTTATTTAATTCTTTATCAATTTTATGACAAAGCATATGTCCATATGCTCCACATCCTAAAATAGCAATATCAAAATCCATTTTTTTAATTTCCTCAAAAATAATATCTAATGTTTCAAAGTAATTTTGATGAGGGCCATTATTATGAAAACAATAAGGAAATTTAATTGTTTCTAATTTAATAATATTAGGAAATTTATTATAAATTTTATTTAAATTACCTGATTCTAATTGTTTTTTTATTAAACCATCAAATGATGAAATTATTAAAACTTTTTTAAAATTCATTTTATTAAATATATCGTTAATTCTATCTTGAAATTCGGTTCCATTTAATATTTTAAAATTACTAATATTATATTTATTTAAAAAATCATTTTTATATAAATTTAATAGATTCATTACAAAACCTTCATGTACAAATGCTTGGGTTATTTCACAATTTCCAACTGCTTCTTCTAAATGTTGAATAAATTTAAAATAATTTTTATTCATTGCTGTAATATCAAAATTAAAATGATTTCCTTTTACTGATTTATCATAATATCCAGAGGTTGAAAATAGCCAATTAATTAAGGACATAATTAAATTAGAAATTTGTTTTTTAATATTACTATCTAATTTATAATTTCTTGAAACAAAGGTTAAAAATAAAAGTGACATTTCTGTCATTCCTAACCTAACAATCTTCATATTATAATAAGTATAATAATATTTTTATCTTTAAATAAAATTTATTGTTTTTTAATAATTTTATCAAATTTAAGTAAACATCCAGATGCTTCATTGCTATTTGAATTATTATTTTCATTTATTTTGGAATAATCTATTTTTGGTTTTTTAACTGGTGCTCTATGTTGATATCCAGTAATTCTCTCTTCTTCTATAATTTTCCAAACTTTTTCTAATTGATGTATATTATTTTTAAACCATTCACGATTTCTCAAAACAAGTATACAACTAAATACTTCTAATTTCCAAAATATAGTTTTTATATATGTATAGTGATATGGTTCATTTTCATAAGTATCAATAGTTTGATTTTCCCATTCTTCTATTTTATAATTTAATATATAATCTAATGGTTTATATACATAATAAGGTTTACCTTCTTTTGTATGAAAGTAAATAATTTCTCCTTTTAGTTTTTCATCTTTTGATAAATAATTATTATAATATTTAAAACCTTCTGAATTATATAATGGAATATCAGAAGAATCGGTTTGAAAAGAATATCTATCTGGATATTCAATAAATTTTGTTTCTAAAAAGTCACATTCATCCAAATCACAAACTTCCATTTGTAATTGCATTTGAGTCCAATATTCTTTTTTTGGAATACCATTTATTTCACGACTTACTACATTTTTAATTTCTAACATACGACCATAACGTTCAGAATCTTGGTTTACAATAATTCCATCAGGAGATGCACCTAAAAAAGAATAAGTTGGATGTGGTATACAGCCAAAATCTTCCACTTTTGTTTTATATTTATCTTGATAAATTAAAACTGACAATGGTTCATATTTTTGACCCCAATGTAAAGGGGAGTTAACATTTATCATTTTAACTTCTAAATTATTAACTTCTTCGTTACAATTTGGTATAGGAAGACATTTTTCATAAATTAATTGATTGATAGTTGATTGTGTTTCAAATGCTTTCCATGCGTTACTTGCTGTAATTAAATTCCAACGAAATTTATACCATTCAGGTGTTCTTTGAATAGCTTGTGGTATCTCTCTTAAGGAAATTATTTTTTTTTCAATAATATTTAATTCTTGTTTATTCTTTATTGTGTCTATATTAATATTTGTATTGGAATAAAATATTGTTATAAATATTTCTAATGCATCTTCTAATAAATCTTCTATTTCATCTTCTAAATCATTATTTAAAAAATTATCTATATCTATAAAATCTTCCATTTGAATATAAAAAATTTCTGTTATTTCATCTAATAATAACTCTTTAAAATTTGGTTCTGAAATAATATGTGGGTTGAAATTTATAAATTCATCCATTATATATAAAGCGGTTTCTACAAATTCTACAGCATAATCGTCTGTAAAAACTATTGAATCGTCTACAAATTCAATTGTATCTAATATATTATCTAAATCTTCTAATTCTGAAATTAACATTACTATATATATTTAAATCTTTTTAATATATTTGTTAATATTACACTTGTTTATTAACAAATTATTTTTCTTCGTCAGAATCAGAATCATTTTCTTTATTCATTATTTTATTTTTAATAGTTCCATTGGATTTTTTTGGAGTTAATGATTTTAAAGTGGATACTCTTTTATCCATATTTTTTAAAGAAAAATGTTTATTTGATTTTATATATGTTAAAGCAGGTATGTCTTTTATAAATCCATTAATTTTATCATAAATTACATCTTTTACTCTTGATAGCTTTTTTTTATCAAGACTATCTTTTAAAAAAAAAGTCAATAATTGTATTTCTTCTGAATCTAAATTTTTTTCCTTACCATAAATTTCAACATATTCTATTAATTTTTTAGTCTTAATTGTTTTATTTAATTTACACCATGGTTCATTACTATTAGTAATTTTTTCAGCTTCTAAAAATTTTTCTAGATTTGACATATCATTAATAGATTTTGTTTCATTTAATGGAGCACCATTTAATAACATAGTTTTATATTTAATATTTTTAAGTTCTTGGCAATCGTCTTTTTTATTAATATTAATTGAATTAGTATCTTCTTCCATTATTTATTAATATATAAAATTAAGTTTAACTTACTTTTTTTAAATATATATTTAATCTTTACTATTTATATATGTTTATAATAATATATTAATATATATAATCCTTTATATGGAAGAAAATTCAGTTAAAAAACTTAATATTACTGGTTTAAATAATAAATATCTTATAAAAAATTTAATAAAAGACTATACATCTATAAAAGAAATTAAAAAACGAATTCCTTCTGAAAATTGGAATTTTTCAGATGAAAATTTTAAATATGAAAATCAAATTATTTTAATAAGAGATATTTCAAATAATAATTTTTCCTATTTCAATCATATTTCAAAAATAGCAATAAATGAAATAAATAAAAAAATTTCAAGTTATAAACAACAAGATAAATTAAAAAATCTTTTTGATAAATCTAAATTTTTAACATTTGAAACAGTTATTATTAAAATGATTGAAAGTGAATTAAAATGTAGATATTGTAAAAATGAAATGAATGTTTTATATGATATATCGAGAGAAATAAGACAATGGTCTGTAGATAGAATTGATAATGATTTGGGACATAATATAAATAATTTTCATTTGGCTTGTTTAGATTGTAATTTAAAAAGAAGAAGAAGGACAGATGAAAAATATTTATTTACAAAACAGTTAAATATTATAAAACAAAATAATAATTTTATAGAAGATAATATATGTGTAAAAGAAAAATTAGATTTTTAATTTTACACCTTTTCTCATTTAAAAATCCCATTATTTATATATATAGTTTTATCATATAAAATGGACATTTTAAATGATAAAAGGTGTAAAATAATATATAAAAAAAATGATATTTTTATTTAGAAACGAACAAAATAAACAATAATTAAAATATGTTACATTCTATTTTTAAAAACCTACCAAATGTATTAATACAAATCATTATAGATTATACAAATGAAACACCTTTTCGAAAAATATATGATGAAAAAAATAGAAAATGGATTCTGAAAACCAATCCTCAATTTGCTTTACTGAATAAAGTATGTAAATTTATGATTGACCATCCACCTGATTATTGTATCCGTTCTGGTTACTTTAATCCTAATTATTATAATCCTAATTTTATGAATCTAAATCCTAATCATATAAGGTTTAACACAATATGTCTTACAATTAAATTGCCTATCGTAGTAGAAGGTTCCGATGATGGATATAAGACATATAGTATGGATATTCATTATGATGGTTTATGTATATTGTTTTTCCACTATATTTATGATAAGGGCGTTTTAAATATTTCTAATGTATAAATAGTATTTTTAACATTAGAAATATTTAAAATAAGTTTATTTTTTATATTTAAATAAATTTATTATAAATATGGAATGGAAGTGGTCAAATAACAAACCTTATGAAAGGTCGAGGAGATTAAAACACCAAGAAGAAATAGAAAATAAACAATTTACCAAAGATGTAGAAACGGCAGCTTATACTACCTCATTACATCATGATGAAAATACGTGGGAAATGTTAAATCAGACTTCAAATCAATCTGGATTCAAAGTATCAAATAAAAGAGAAGAATTAGACCTTAAAATTTCAGATAGAGATTTAGTTCAGCAGATTGGATTTAACCCTTTTTTAGGTGAAACAAATTATTTAAATGATGTTTCAATGAGAGACAAATTTTTAAAACCATTGAATACAACGCAAGAAAGCGATAAAGTAAATAAATATGAATAAAAATTAGATTAAGGCTTTAGAACACATTGTATATAAAAGTCGGTTAACAAAATATCCTAGAAATATATAAAAAATAATAAATATAATATTAATAAACATTTTTATATTCAAATTTTTAAAATTTTTAATTATAAAAAATATTTCAAAAACAGAAACAAATATTAATACAAAAAATAACAGTATAGATACTAATAAAAAATAAATACAAGAATCTTTATTTAATGGACCGAAAAAGAAATTAAAAAAATGATTCATTCTATATAATAAAGTTTTTATTAAATTTTTATAATGAATTTTAAATTAAATAATCAATTAAATAATAAACTACTTAAAAAAATTGTTTACATTTTAACATAATGAATATTACAAATTCATATACGACGCAAAATGAATTATTGCTAAATAATTTAATGGATTTTTATAAAAATGAATCTTATTTAACAAGAATGTTAAAAATTATTACTGGAGAGTCAAAAATTTCACTTCGGATAGTAGATTGGTTTGCAACAAATTATGCAAAAAAAAATTATACATTATATAATATAAATAATGAAAATGGAAATATTACAAGATTTAAAGTTTATTTTGATTATAAATTAAAATTAAAAGCTTACAGTAAAAGACGATTTGACCCTTTTGTAGATGGGATAGAATTAGTATACCATATAAAAATGGAACCTGTATTGAGACCACTATTGGTCAATTAAATTTTTTTAAATGGGCAATTGAAAATCATGTAATTGAATTTATTGAAGAAAATTATGATACTATTGAAAAAGATATGAATACCCGCAATAGTACTTCTAAAAGAAAAGAAATATTAGTTGATAATTCAAAAACTAGAAAGAAAAGAGAAGAATTATCTATATCAGCTAGTAAAAGTATTAAAAAAGAAGAAATAGAAATAGTTGTACAATTTCACTAAATAAATACAAAAATTTATACAAAAATTATATAAAATTTATACAAAAATTATATAAAAATTTTATATAAATATTTAAAAAATTATTTAATATTTAAGTAATGGGTAATAAACAATCAACACAAAAAATTAATTTTGAAGATATACAATTTATAATTAAAAATCCTGATTTACATATTTTAATTAATACTTTGAATGAATTAGAACAAGATTGTTTAATATTGAATACAATTCATTTTCAAAAAGAAACCGATATAATAAATAATTTGATAAAAACGTTAAATAAAGAAGTAAAAATAGTTATTTATGGGAAAAATTGTAATGATGAAAAAATATATTTAAAATATAATCAATTACAATCATTAGGTTTTTATAATTTATTCATTTATACTGGTGGATTATTTGAATGGTTAATGCTTCAAGATATATTTGGTAGTGAAGAATTCCCTACTACCAAAATGGAGTTAGATATTTTAAAATTTAAACCAAATAAGGTTTTAAATATTCCATTACTTCAATATTAAAAATTCTTTAATATTTGAATAGATTTATAAATATATTTATATTGGTCAATAAGTGATTTATCTAAAATATTATTGTAAATGGTAATACTATTATTTATATTAAATAATTTATTATTAATTATATTATTTTCGTATATAAAAATAAGTGGTCTTGATTCTAAACTTTTATAACGAAAATCATTTTTTTTTATTTTATCAATAAGTATTAATTTGCCTTCTCTCAAAATATATTTATCATATAATAAAATATTTGTAATTATATCATCTGGTAATAATAATATTGAATAAAGAATATGTTTAAAAGTATAAATATTATTATTTTTATTATCAATGTTCATTAAAAAAATTAGATTTAAACCTTTATATTTAAATCTTAAGAATATTTCTTTTTAAAATGGTAAATGATTTAATGCATAAAAATTTCCATCTAAAATATATAAATCTTCCTTCTTGGTAATTAAATCTAATTTTTGTTGGTTTTTATTATAAATATAAAATTCAATTGTTTGAACAACTATATAAATAATAATATAGACTATCTAAAATGATATAGACTATCTAAAATGATATAGACTATCTAAATTTTTAATTTCAGTATTATTAATAGATAATAGAGAATTTGAATTGAAATAAATTGCATTGGCATTTTTACCTTCATTTACAGTATAATACCAAAGAGCCTATATAGACAAATAAATATTAATATTAATTTTTACCTTCATTTAATATATTTTTCAACAACTTTATATCTTTTTTTGCTTTTTTATGTAATTTCATAGATTCTTTTTTTGAAAAATCAGTTATAAATAATTTTTGTTTTTTCATTTTAAATACTCTTTCATCAAATAAATTTAATGCTTCTGATAAAGCATTACTATAATTATAATTATCATGATACATTTTATATATAATGCATCTATCAATATCATAAGCTGATAATAAATCGGCTTCTCTAACAATATGATAAGCTAATTGATAATTACCTAAATCTGGATATCCATTTGTTTTAACTTTGGAATAAGACATAGTAGCAATAATTTTTTCAATTATTTCTATATCGGATGGATTTAAATAATTAGATAAATAATTAATATATTTATCTATTCCTTCTTTTTCATTCATATATTTTTTATCACACATATCATGTCCGATGGCAGACATAAATATTATTTCTTGTTGATTTTCTAAAAAAGAATTTTTTATTACTTCATTTTCATATATTTTTTTTGCATATCCATAAACTTCCATACTATGTTTTAATGCATGTGATTCGTCAATTTTATAAAAATTACTTGTATCTATAACATATTGAAAGCCACAATTTAGTAAATTTAGAAGTGCTATCGAGGATGTTTTCATTTTGTTTATATTAATATATGGTAATTTTTAATATTTAGTATTTAAGTAAAATAAAATCTAAAAAATTAATTTTATTATTATTTAATATTAAATATATTCACAAATTTCAATTTCCCAATTATTATTATTATTTAATAATCTAAATGGTTTCCCACATCCGTAAATTAACTTATTTTTTATAAAATTTTCACAATTCTCTTTTGTTTCATGAGGGTCTATTTGTTTATTATCATTTATAAAAACTCCATGTCTAAATATTCCACAATTGATTTCCTTTATAACAATAAAATTTTCACAATGTGGACAAATAAAAATAAGTTCCGTCATATATTTTATTTAAAGATTATTTTAACTATTTTATTGATTTGTTTATTTATTTTTTAGATTTTTTATTTCTTTTTTTAGATATATTTTTTTTTTTTTTTTTTTTTTTTTTTTTTTTTTTTTTTTTTTTTTTTTTTTTTTTTTTTTTTTTTTTTTTTTTTTTTTTTTTTTTTTTTATTTTTTTTTTTTTTT
>Ga0114966_10000334_pt1 | contig 45809 bp, 19 predicted proteins | sample M_130207_XF_Meta_FD_87029 | JGI IMG/M metagenome (GOLD analysis project Ga0114966, IMG submission 87029) | Freshwater microbial communities from Lake Montjoie, Canada to study carbon cycling - M_130207_XF_MetaG | ecosystem: Environmental > Aquatic > Freshwater > Lake | place: Lake Montjoie... | reverse complement strand
TTTGAAATATATTCAAAGGGAGGTAATTACCAAAAGGCTGCTACCTCCTATCACAGCGGTATAAATGCTGATACAAAGGCGCCGCGTCCTGTAAGAGATAAAAAAAAACTTAATGGTTTAAAAATTGCCATTGATCCCGGCCATATCGCTGGGGATATGGAGATGGGGGATATTGAAAAAAAATGTTTGAATTTTGAAGTAAGTGGCTTAAATGGCAAACAGGATTCCATTGCTATTGCCGAAGGGGCTCTTACTTTCGCTACAGCAAAATTATTAAAAAACAAATTGGAAGAAGAAGGCGCGGAAGTTTTCATGACTCGCACTTTCAATAGTAGCAGTGCTTTCGGACTAACGTTCGATAATTGGTTGATTAGTAATTTTAAAACTACCGTGGACAGTTTTCAAAAAGCTGGAAAAATTACAATTAGCCAAAAGCAGTTTTTCTTAAACGACAAAGCTAGCAAACGCGATAAATTTAGAGTTATTTTCAAGGAGCTAGAATTAGCAAAACGTGCCGAAATAATAAATAATTACAAACCCGACCTAACGATTATTATTCACTATAATGTAGATGAAGCTAATACTGGCTGGGCAAAGCCAACAAATAAAAACTTTAACATGGCCTTCGTTGGAGGCGCTTTTTTTAAAAACGATTTAACAACAGCCGAAAAGAGATTTGCTTTTTTAAGGTTACTGCTAAGTTCCGACCTCGAAAAATCTATTTTATTAAGTGCTGAAATGATGAAGAGTTGTGAAAAAAATTTAAATGTAAAAACAGCAGAAAAAAAGGATGCGAAATATTTGTCGGAGGGCTGCTTATCAGCTGGTAAGCCTGGCGTATATTGCAGAAACCTCCAGCTAACAAGGACTGTTAATGGCCCACTAGTATATGGCGAAACGCTATATCAAGACAATATTAATGAGTGTATTGCATTAAATAAAAATAAAGACAAAACTAAAAATATCCGCGTTCAGCAAGTTGCTGAAGCTTATTTTCAGGGCGTTTTAAATTTTGTAGCGAATCAATAAAAAAACCTCTCAACACATTATTGGTTAATGACTGCGTAATATTTAAAATTGAACCCTTTCTTAGCTTCCTTTCAAGTTTTTTTCACTATTTTTGTTTGTTTTTTTCTAAAAAAATTTACAACAAACAGAGAAAAGATACTTTTAAATTTAAACTACTATAAAAAAATATTCGTGTAAATTAGGATGAAAACAAACGGTTATTGCTTACTAGTTATTTTAACACTTTTCTTTTTATGGCACACCAAATTAACGGCATCCGTAGAAGAAAATACGGACTGGTCTTCACAATTTCAAAACTCAAAAGTATTTATTGAAAATAAAGGACAGTTTATGCCTTACAAGACAACTGAAAAAACTTTATTTGCTATTGATAATGGCTCAACCATGATTTATTTTTCGGCGAAAGGTGTTAGCTATAGTTTTTTTAAACGATCGAAAAAAAAGGAGAAAGAAAATGAGAGGGAGCGCAATATAGAAGACTTTAAAAATGGTAAAACACATTCCGAAATAGAAGCTGAGGAGCGAAAAATGGAATTCGCAAGGGATTTAGTTTTTTTTTATTGGGAAAATTCAAACCCTGAAGTTGAAGTAGTACCCAGCGAAGAAACTCTTGATTATTACAGTTATGCCATAAAAGAAAAGGATGGCGCTGTTAAAAATATCAATCATATCAAGGCCTTTAAAAAATTAACATACAAAAACATTTACCCTTTAATTGATATAGAATATATTTTTCATCCTACCGACGGGTTAAAATACTCCCTGATACTTCACCCTGGCGCAGATATATCAAAAGTAAAAATGAACTATAATAGTAAAATAAAAATGAAAATTAATGGGGATTTACATTTCCCCACATTATTTGGCGATATCATTGAACACGCTCCTCATACATTTTATTCTGAAAACAAATTAAATGTTATCTCCTCCAATTTTGTTAAAAAAGGCAGCAGCATTTCTTTTAATTTAGAGGCTTTTGACCACTCAAAAACTATTATAATAGACCCTTGGGTTCAAACGCCAAGCCTTTCAAACTCAAATTGTGTATGGGAGTGCGAGAAAGATGGGGGCGGTAATGCTTACATCATTGGGGGGGATATGCCAATGAAATTAGTGAAATATAGTCCAACAGGATCCTTACTATGGACTTACAGCACTCCCTGGGATACTTCAGATAACTGGTTAGGAACTCTTGCAACGGACCTTGCAGGGAATAGCTATATAACTTCAGGTTCAGACGCTGCTTTACAAAAAATAAATTCTGGAGGCGCTATGGTATATAGCGTTTTAGGTGGGGCTATGGATGAGTACTGGACCATTTCCTTTAACTGCGATCAAACAAAATTAATAGTTGGAGGCACCCGATTAAATGGAATCCCTAATATTACTGGCGATGGCGTTATTTTTGATATCAATACTAGCAACGGTAATGTTACTGCTGTAAAAGTAGTGGGTAAAACTCGAACTCATTTAGTTTTTGGCTTTTCTGTAACAGATGTTGAAGAGGTAAGGTCAATGACTCCTTCCAGAGGAGCAAAATATTATTTTCTGACCTTGGATTCTATAGGTGCTATAAGCCAAGATTTTTCGGCTTGCCCCGGCGCTAAGCCTTTATTTAACATTAACCACGGCTATAATTGGGGCTATAAGTGTGAAAAATACAGGCCAGAAAACGGAAATTCAGGAGTGAAATGTATCAAGGCAAATGGCAATTTTGTTTATACACAAAATGGTACCACCCTCCACAAGCGTTCCTTATCAACAGGCGCAATACTAGCAACTGTTACAATTGCTGGCGGGCTTAATACCTTAAATGCAGGGGTTAATCAGGCCGGCAATGGTGGAATTGATATTGATAGCTGCGGTAACGTATATGTAGGATCGGGCAATGCCCTTATTAAATACGATGCTAATTTAAATATGATAAGCTCTACAACTTTGCCTTTTCGGGTATTTGATGTATCTGTTAGTTATGGCGGTAATGTTATTGTTGTGGGAGCTACCGGAGATAATACCAACGCTACCAGAACAGGTTATGTGCAATCAGTAAACATGTCGTCCTGCAACCCTATGATCTTATTTTGCTGTGATGCCACCATTTGTCCTGCAGGGCCTTTATGCACTAGCGATGCTCCTATTACATTAATCCCTGTTACGCCGGGCGGCACATGGAGTGGAACAGGAGTAAATGCAAGTAGCGGTGTTTTTAGTCCCTCTGTTGCTGGGTCAGGGACCTTTACATTAATTTACACCCTAGCATGTGGTTCCGATTCAATAAGTATAATTGTAGAATGTTGCGGCGCTATTATTAACCCTGCCGGACCCTTTTGTATTGGCGATGCTCCTGTTAATTTAACCGCTGTTACTGCTGGTGGCACATGGTCTGGCGCTGGTATCACTAATGCTTCTGTTGGAACATTTTCTCCGGCGATAGCTGGGGCAGGTACCCATTCCATTTCCTATGCAATAAACGGTTGCGGTAGCGACATATTAAATATTTCAGTTTCTTCCTGTATAACTTTAACAGCTTGCAAAGAAACGAATGGAGGGATTACAGCTACAAGTGGTACTGCCCCATTTACATGGTACAGCCAAAGTACTTCACAAGACTGCAGCGCATGTGCTTTTGCTTGTTTTCCTCCCGGCTGCGAAGTGAACGTAGTTTCTTGGACAAGCTTTACAACAGGTACCACAATAATACCTCCAGGAACTTATCCTATAATGGTTATAGATGCTTCGGGTGATAGTCTTCAAATAAATAATATTTCATCCTTGCCGGATTGTTCAAATTCTTGTCCCGCTCTAAGCCTAAATATTTTAAATATAATTAACGACAGCTGTTTCGGGCAATCGTCGGGCAGCTTTGATGCATCTACCAGCGGTGGGGCATCTCCATGGGATTATACTTTATTAAATGGATCGGGGGCAACTGTTGCTACTTTTATTAATGTTGCCGGAACACAAAGCTTTACAGGACTTCCTGCGGGCTCCTATACTTTAAATGTGGTGGATAATATCAACTGCCCAGGAACAAATACGCTCACTATTACAGAGCCTACAGCTGCTACAACAATAGCTCTTGCAGGTGCCGACCAAACGCTATGCTCCAACGCTGCTACCTTATCAGGTAATGCTCCCTCTGTGGGAGCTGGTGTTTGGACCCTAGTAAGTGGTGCAGGAACTATAACTGCTCCTTCATCAGCAGTATCAGGCATTACAAATCTTGGCGCTGGTGCCAATGTTTTTCAATGGACTATCAGTAATTCCCCTTGCCCAGCCACTAGTGATCAGTTAACAATAACGAATACCGGAGGAGGGGATCCAGCAGCAGCAGGTCCCGACCAATCTATTTGCAGCAGTTCTGCTATACTAGCCGCAAGCGCTCCCACTCAAGGAACTGGTAGCTGGACCTTACTGAGCGGAACAGGAACAATTACCGCTCCGTCGTCACCAACATCAGGTGTTACAGGATTAGGCATTGGCACAATAATATTCGAATGGACAACAAGCAACCCTCCCTGCCCTTCATCTTCTGATCAAATAACGATTACCAATACCGGAGGCGGACCATTAGTTGCGATAAGCAGTCAGACGAATGTTACCTGCTATGCCGGAAATAACGGAAGTGCAACGGCTACTGCATCTGGAGGGGCAGGCAGCTTAATTTATTTATGGACACCAACAGGCGGTTTAGGATTAACAGCAAATAACCTCACTGCCGGAACCTATTCAATTTCTGCTACAGACATTAACGGTTGCGTTGGCATTGAAACTATTGTTATTAGCCAACCAGATTCTATTGCTGCAAGCCTTAGCACAACAGCTGCTTCTTGCGGAAGCGCTGATGGTACTGCAAGTGTTTTAGCAAGCGGGGGTTCGGGCGGCTTATCCTATTTATGGACTCCGGGAGCAGTAACAACAACATCAATAGGTCCCATAGCTGCGGGCTCCTACACATTAACTATTACCGACAGTTTGGGCTGCACGGAAACCATACCAGCCATAGTATCTTCTGCCGGAGGGCCCACAGCTAGCGTTATTTCTAGCACCACCATCAATGCAGGATCGTCTATTCTCTTAACCTCCGGCGGCGGGGCAACTTATTTATGGACTCCAACTATTGGTTTGGACTGCGACACTTGCAGAAATACCATTGCAAGCCCTAATGAAACTACCTTGTATTGCGTTACTGTTTCAGATAATAATGGATGTAGTGATTCGGCTTGCACCACAATTACTGTAATTGATTCCATTTCAAGCCCTGCCTGTGGCACTGTGTTTGTACCAAATAGCTTTTCTCCTAAAAATAACGACCTTGTAAATGATGAATTTAAACCAATAACCACCTGTATAAGCAATTATATGTTCTTAATCTTTAATAAGTGGGGCGAAAAAATATTTGAAACACAAAATACCTCCGAAGGCTGGAATGGTTACTTTAAAGGGGAGCTATGTAAATCTGATGTTTATATTTATAAAATATTTTATGTAAATGATACAAATAATGAAAGCTATCAAATTTATGGGCACCTAACATTATTGCGGTGACAAAGACTAACTATTCTAAGGTTTTGTAGCGAAAAAAAGGATAAAAAAACAAGTTAAAAGGTATCGTTTATTTCGTTACAAAGCCGAAGCATTGGTGAAGAAGAAAATAAAAAAAGAATCCTGTTTAAAAACACTATCGTTTATATTTAATTTTTAACTGATTAGCATAAATAAAATAAATAAAATAAAAATGTATTCAAAATCTACCTTTCTATTAAAAATTAGTATCTTAGTTTTCGTTTGTTTTTTTTTCTCCCTCCCCTCGGGAAAAAATAGTTGGACAAACAGTTTAACGGCTCAAGAGGAAAATATATCCGGGAAGCTTATTGATAAAAATACCAAACTACCCCTTGCTTTTGCCAACATATTAATAAAAGGGACATCCAATGGTGTTACCACAGATATTGATGGCAATTATTTATTAAAGATAGATTATGCCGACAAACAGGAAATAACACTGCAAGTTTCATATATTGGATATAGCATACAGGAAATTATAGTTAAAAAAGGAGAAAAAACTATTAATATCGCTCTTGAAATGGCTGCTGTTTTTGGAAAAGAAATTGTTGTTACAGGATCCAGGGTAAGCGAAACAATTTTGGAATCCTCGGCATCTATTCAAAAAATGAATGCAAAAGAAATTAAGGAAGTGGCGTCGGGCGATTTTTATGAGGGCTTAGGCAACCTTAAAGGGGTTGATATTAATCAGTCCAGTATGGGATTTAAGGTAGTAAATATGAGAGGCTTTAATAGTACAGCCCCGGTAAGGATTGTACAGTTTATTGACGGCATGGACAACCAGGCGCCTGGCCTTAGCTTCCCTATTGGCAACCTTGTTGGAGCTAGCGAAATAGACTTACAAAGTGTTGAAATAATAACAGGTGCGGCCTCTGCACTATATGGGCCAAACGCTTTTCAAGGAGTGGTAAGCATGGCAACCAAAAACCCCTATGATTTCCCGGGAACAAGCGTTCAGCTAAAAGGAGCAAGCAACAAGCTTGCTGAAGGTCAATTTCGTTATGCCGAATCCTTTGGAGAGAATAAAAGATGGGCTATAAAAGGTTCCGCATCCTTTATCCGCGCCGACGACTGGATAGCTAACGACCCTGTTGCTAATAATTATGGCGATATTTCTACCAAACAAGACCTTAGCGCTATCGTGAGAGAGCTTAAGTACAGTAGTGACCCCGACAAAGTAGAAAAATTCACTAAACTTAACGACTGGCTAGATTTTAACCAAGAAGGCTTCAGGGGATTGGGCAAAAAAACCATCAAGGCCCCTGGTTATATGGAAAATTCAATAACCGAAAATATTACTAAAAGTTTGAAAATGGGGGCCGAAGTTCATTATAAATTCAACGATAGCTTAACGGGATCCTATGTTTATAAGTATGGCAAAGGAACAGCTGTTTTTCAAGGATCTAACCGTTATAGCATTAATAACATTCGTTTTAATCAGCACAAGATAGAGCTAAAAGGCAAACAATTTAGTATGAAGGCTTATAAAACATTTGAAAATGCTGGCGACTCTTACGATATTGTTTTTACGGGAATTAATATTTCCAAAGCCGCCGTTCCCAATTATATCTCCAATTATTTAAGGGCGTATTTTAATACCTTGTCGGATTATACAAATGTTTTTGTGGATGATTTACAAAGCTGGATGGTCGATTCAGCATTAACGCAGGCCAACTTATCGGCAGATTCGGCTTGGTATAAGCCGGGTACTGCCGAATTTGACTCTGTAAAGAACAAGTGCATTAACGACCCGGATTTAGCCACAGGGTCAAAATTTCTTGACAAATCGTCTCTAACACATTTTGAAGGCCAATATAATTTCAAGTTCAAATTTGCAGATATAATTGCTGGGGAGTCCATAAGGCTTTTCAACCCTAAATCCTATGGTACAATTTTTCGTGATACGCTAATAAACACATCAGACACACTAGGCGATGGAAGCGACAACCCCAATGGGGCATATGTTGACCTCTCTACCTATGAAATTGGGGGTTTTATTCAAGCGAGTAAAAAGATTTTTAGTAATTCCATTAATAAACTTACGTTAACTGGCTCTATCCGATTGGATAAAAACAAAAACTACAACGCTCAAACATCACCAAGACTTTCTGCTGTTTATTCTCATAAGGACAATACCTTTAGAATTTCGGCACAATCAGCATTTAGGGCCCCTACCCTGCAGAATCAGTTTTTGTTGCTTGACATAGGCCCTATTATTTTAATGGGTAATTTACAAGGAGTAAACAACCTTTATACCTTAGAGTCGGTTAAAGATTTTAATACTATTTATGATTCTATATTCGAAATAAACCCCTCCTTACTAAAAACAAAAACTTTGGCTCCTATTCAACCCGAACAGGTAAAAACAATAGAGCTTGGATACAGAGGGATTCTTGTTAATAAAGTATATGCCGACGCCGCCATTTATTATAGCGAATACACCAATTTTATTGGCGAAACACGCGTTGTGCGACCTAAAGAAAATGCAGTAGCAGGCGAGGAAAGTGGGCTGGATGCTATTTTGGCTAAATCCTATCAATTATACCAAATACCTATCAATGCTAAAGAAAAAGTAACCAGCTATGGTGCCGTAATTGGTATTGCATATTACTTAAAGCAGAATTATTCGGTTACATTAAATTACACCTATGCCAATTTAAATACTAGTAATTTAAGCGACGATATTATACCAGGATTTAACACTCCAAAACATAAAATAAATATAGGATTAAAGGGTAGAAAAATATATAAAGACTTAGGCTTTACCTCTAATTTTCAATGGGTAGATACGTATCAATGGCAAAGCACATTTGGAGATGGTGTGGTTAATAGCTATAGAATAATAGATTTACAACTGTGTTATGAGCTTCCAAAAATACATTCTACTTTTCGTTTTGGTATATCTAATTTGTTAGATGAAAAAAGGAGAGAAGCTTATGGCTCTCCCACAATTGGAAGAATGATATATACAACATGGTTGTTTGAAATTTAATATCGGCTTTAATACTTCGTAAGGCCTTTAGTTTAATAAACAAAATACATAATAAGACAATACTGGAGAGCTTTGAAGCCTATTGTGCAATTACTGCCAGATAGTTAAAGGATTTGCAATCCAAATTGTTTTATTTTCAAATAAAATTTATACAATGCAGGACAGTAATTATAATAAAATATGCTCAATACTTTATAAATTTCAATGTTTTTATTTCGCCAGAAATATTTATTGTCAAAAAATAAACCCCATTTGGTTTTTCCGAAATATCTATTGATAAACTATTCAATTGTTTGAATTCTGATTGAAATACCCGCTCTCCCATTAAATTACAAATATTTACAAGGCCTGCATCGTTCTGCTTTTTTTCGTTTTGAACAAATACTCCAAATTTTCCACTTGAAGGATTTGGATAAAGATTTATTTCGGTATCGTTTATTAATTCTTCTAGCCCTGTTGTTGAGTTGAGTTTCAAAAGAAAAACATCACAGCCGGCTACACTATTTAAAACTGTATTGCCTATTGCTATATCTGGGCTGCAAAACATGCCGGATACATAGATGTTGCCTAACACATCTGCTGTAAGGGCACAGGCGATATCTGAATCATTCCCTCCGGCACTTTTTGCCCAAATAATATTACCAAATTCATTGTATTTAACAATAAATATATCCTTCTCGCCCACATTCATTAAAAGATTAGAACCAAAAGTGATGGCGGGAGCACTAAAATATCCAGCCACATATATATTTCCATTGGCATCGGAAATAAGCGAATATGCAACATCACTCCCTATGCTGCCCGCTTTTTTCGCCCACAAAAAAGTTCCGCTACTATCGCATTTAGCAAGAAACATGTCGCCATCGCCATTCTCTGCTAAGGTGTCTGAGCCCAGAACAAATGAATTACCATTGAAACTCCCTGCAATCATTATATTTTTATTTGCATCTATAGCCATAGAAAGAGGAAATTCATCGCCGCTTCCATGGCCACTTTTTGCCCAAATAAGATTTCCTGATACATCGTATTTAACTATAAATATGTTGTGTGTATTTGAAAAAGAATTTGTTAGTGTGCTATTTTCAAAGGAGGTGGATGCTCCAGAAAAGGAGCCGGAGAGAACAATATTTCCTAAATTATCTGTTACCAAAGCAGAGGCCCTATCGTTGGCAGAGCCCTCCGAACTTTTTGCCCACAATACATTTCCAGAAGGGTCGTACTTTACTAAAAACATGTCGTTGCTGCTATTGCTATTACTTAAAGTGAAAGCATCAAAATTTGGGTTTCCAGTAAATGCTCCTCCCACAATTATATTGCCATTAATATCAGTAGAAACTGCAGTAGCAGAATTTTGCCCACCACCACCAATCGTTCCTGGACATTTGGCCCATAAAAGATTTCCGTTGGTATCGTATTTAACAATGAACATGCAATCGGAATCGGCAGTCAAAACAACGGAGTCGAAAGCAATACCAAACTCAAACTGTCCAACAACAAATACATTTCCCTGAGCATCTGTGGTAACCGAATATGCAATATCCAGCAGGCTATTTGCTTGTGCCATTTTTGCCCAAATTGCATTTCCTAAAGCATCATATTTTACTATAAAAAGATCAATGGATGAAATTGAATCGACCAAAGTAATTGACCCAAAACTAATGTTATCAGTAAACGATCCAACCATGAATACATTGCCATCGGCATCTGTATCAAGGGCGTAAGCGCCACTTGCAAAACCATCCCCAAGGCCTGCTTGAGCCCATATAAATTCGGGCGCTTGAGCGCTGGAATCAAAACAAATACTTGTGAAACAAAAAGTGGAAATAAAAAATATTAAAGCTGTTTTTTTTGTATTCATTTTAATAATCTACTTCTAAAAAAATCCAAATATTATTAATTAAGTAAGGAGAAAAAGCTCCTATAAGCTGCTTTTATTTGCATCGCAACATTTTTAATTAAATGCTTGCTATTGGAAAGATACAAAAAAATTAAATAAATTATTAAAACAGGGAGATATTTTATTAAATAATAATAAAAAGAGGACACTTATTAAGCCTTATTAAAATTTCTTTTTAAATTTGACGAACGGCCAATTTATAATTATATAATTTCAAAGCCGAATCCATATCAAATGAAAAAATCAATTACAGTAAAAATTTTAGCGACGATTGTTTTGTTTCTTTTTATTAACTATTCAAAAGTTTATTCCCAGCAAAACGCTAAAGGCTTCAACTACGAAAGTGCCCCTAACGACCCGCTAAATTCACGCATTTATAAGCTTAGCAATGGCTTAACTGTTTATATGACAGTATATAAAAACGCTCCCCGCATTCAAACATACATCGCTGTGCGTGCTGGCAGCAAAAACGACCCAAACGATGCGACGGGGTTGGCTCATTATTTAGAGCACATGCTTTTTAAAGGAACCGATAAATACGGAAGTAAGGATTATGTTAAAGAAAAAGAACAATTAGATAAAATAGAAAAACTCTATGAGCTATACCGCAAAACAACAGATGAAAAACAAAGGGACATAATTTACCATCAAATTGATAGTGTTTCGGGTTATGCATCAAAATTTGCAATTGCAAATGAATACGACAAAATGCTTTCTAACATTGGCGCAAAAGGAACCAATGCTTATACATGGTTAGAACAAACTGTTTATGTAAATGACATCCCTTCAAACCAGCTAGATAAGTGGACAACTATTGAATCGGAGCGTTTTCGTAATCCTGTGATGCGCTTATTTCATACTGAGTTAGAAGCTGTTTATGAAGAAAAAAACAGAAACCTAGATAGCGACGACTCTAAGTCTTTTGAAGCTCTCTTTTTGGGCTTATTCCCAAATAACACCTATGGTTCACAAACCACTATTGGCAAAATAGAGCATTTAAAAAACCCCTCGCTTTTAGAAATTAAAAACTATTTCAACACTTATTATGTTCCAAATAATATGGCAATTTGTTTGTCTGGCGATTTCGACCCGGAAGCAACAATTAAACTGATTGATAAAAAATTTGGAACCTGGAAGAGTAAACCTGTACCTGCCTATGTTCCTTATTTTGAAAAGCCCATCGCTACACCGGTGATAAAAGAATTGATTGGTCCTGATGCCGAAAATATTATTATTGGATACAGGTTTGAAGGTACAGGAAGTAAAGACGCTGATATGATTATGCTGATAAATAAAATTTTATCGAACGGGCAAGCGGGTTTAATAGATTTGAACCTAAACCAAGGACAAAAAGTTTTGGATGCAGGCGGCTTTCAAATGGCTTTCAAAGATTATTCGGCACACATAATTTATGGCAGCCCAAAAGAAGGGCAGTCCTTGGACGACTTAAAATATTTGCTGCTTGAGCAAATCGATAAAATTAAAGCTGGAGATTTCCCAGAATGGCTGTTAGAAGCTATTGTTACAGATTTAAAATTAGAACAAACAAAAACATATGAGCGCAACAGCTCCAGAGCAGAAGATTTTGTTTCGGCATTTATTACAGATACAAAATGGCAAAACTATATAAATACAATTGACCGTATTTCAAAAGTATCCAAACAAGAAGTGATAGATTTTGTAAAAGCAAAATACAAAAACAATTATGTAATTGTTTATAAACGCAATGGAGAAGATATAAACATTAAAAAGGTTGTAAAGCCTGCCATCAATCCTGTAGAGGTGAATAGAAATGACCAGAGTCCGTTTTTAAAAGAACTAATCAATACGCCAACAAAAGATATTGAGCCCGTTTTTATTGATTATAATAAAGACATTGAAAAGTTTAACTTTAAAACTGGTATAGAGGTATTGTATAAATCCAATACCGAAAACAAAACTTTCGACCTGTATTACGTTATAAACATGGGCACCAACCACAATAAAAAACTTGAAGTAGCTATTAACTATCTAAAATATCTTGGGACCAAAGATTTAAGTTCGGCAGCCTTGAAACAAGAGTTTTATAAACTCGGTTGTTCGTTTGACGTATATATTGACAAGGAGCAAGTGTGGGTGACACTTAATGGTTTAACGGAGAACTTCGAAAAGGCCGTCAAATTATTTGAAACCCTTTTAGATATGGCAGAGCCAAATGCAGAAGCATTAAAAAACTTGGTATCTGACATCATTAAAAAAAGAGAAGATGCGAAATTAAATAAACGTGAAATTTTATTTAACGGCATGTTTAATTATGGCAAATATGGCAAGAGTTCGCCCTTTACAAACATTTTGTCGACCGAGGAATTAAAAAAGTTGACGCCAGAGGAATTAATTACAATTATAAATGAATTAAATTCTTTTCAACATAAAATATTTTATTATGGCAGCGGCGCCAAAGAGGAGCTTGCTGCTGTGCTAGAAAAGTTCCACAAAGCCCCTTCACAGCTCAAATCCATACCAGAGCCTACCAAATTTGTAGAGCTTGATGAAAATACCGATGTTTTTATAGTGGACTATGATATGAAACAGGCGGAAGTAATATTGTTTTCTAAAGACGAAAAATACAATAAGGAAAATGCCTCTGTAATTCGTATGTTTAATGAATATTTTGGTGAAGGGATGTCTTCTGTTGTTTTTCAGGAGATGCGTGAATCAAAAGCTTTAGCTTATTCGGTATATTGCAGTTATATAAAACCATCTAAAAAGGAAGATTATAATTATGTGTTTTCCTACATCGGTACCCAAGCTGATAAATTGCCAGAAGCAATGACAGGAATGTTCGAATTAATTAATAATATGCCTGAATCAGAAAATAATTTCAAGGCGTCGAAAGAAGCTATATTACAAATTATTCGTTCCGAAAGAATTACAAAGGCCTCTGTTTTATTTAATTATGAAAAGGATCAAAAGCTTGGACTAGATTATGATATAAGAAAAGATATTTTTAAAAATGTTCCTAATTTAAAACTGTCGGACATAAAAACATTTGAACAAAACCATTTTAAAAACAAAAAATATACTATACTTGTGATTGGGAAAAAAGAAAATTTGGACATGAAAATATTTGAAAAACATGGGAAAGTAACTTTTCTTTCTTTGCAAGATATTTTCGGGTATTAAATTTGAATTGGGAGGTCTAAAAAAACCTGTGTTGTTTAAAAATTACACCTCCGAAATTTATTGGGGAAATTGGGCTTAAAATATAGTTTTACAGAAACGTAATTTATCAAATTAAAACATTTCCAGTCATCTCTTCAGGAATTGAAACGCGCATCAATGTTAGTATTGTAGGGGCTATATCAGCTAATTTTCCGTCGTAATTACTTTTACAATCCGCATCAATTAAAATGTAAGGAACAGGATTTAAACTGTGCGCAGTATTAGGCGAACCATCTGGATTAATAGCGTAATCGGCGTTACCATGATCGGCAATAATAACAAATGAATACCCAAATTGCAAGCCTGTTTCAACAACTCTTTTTAAACAAGCATCCACCGTTTCTACTGCTTTAACTATTGCGCTATAAATGCCGGTATGGCCTACCATATCTGCATTTGCAAAATTAAGGCAAATAAAATCAGAGTCGCCTTTTTGCAATTCAGGGATTATTGCTTCCGTTAACTCTATGGCACTCATTTCTGGTTTTAAATCATAGGTAGCAACTTTGGGTGATGCTGCCATAATTCGTTTTTCTCCATTAAATTCTTTTTCGCGTCCACCAGAAAAGAAAAATGTAACATGCGGATATTTCTCTGTTTCTGCAATGCGCAGCTGTTTCTTCCCCGCTTTTTCTAAAACCTCCCCAAGGGTATTTACTAAATTATCTTTGTCGAACACAACATGAATATCTTTGAATGTATTATCATAATTTGTCATGGTAACATAATATAATGGCAATGTTATCATATCAAATTCTGGCATATTTTTCTGACTAAGCACTTGTGTAATTTCTCTGCACCTGTCGGTTCTAAAATTAAAACACATAACTACATCATTTTGTTTAATAATTCCTATGGGCTCACCGTATGAATCAGTATTTATTATAGGTTTAATAAACTCATCTGTTATATTTGAGGCGTAAGAGGCCTCTATTTCTTCTAGAATATTAATTGTTTTTTTTCCTTCCCCTTTTATTAATAAGTCATACGCCAATTTAATTCTTTCCCAGCGTTTATCTCTATCCATTGAGTAATACCTGCCAATAACGCTAGCTATCTTAACACAAGAAATATTTTTAAGATGCTCTGTTAATTTTTTCAAAGAGCTTAGTCCGCTTTTAGGATCTGAATCTCTGCCATCGGTAAATGCGTGAATAAATACATCTTTTAAGCCATTACTCAAAGCCATATCGCATAAATAATGCAGATGGGCCTGAGAGGAGTGTACCCCTCCTTCAGAAACCAAACCTATAAGATGCAGCGATTTATTATTTTTTTTTGCATATTTAAATGCATTTAATAGGGTTGCATTATTATCAATGATTTTTTCACGTATCGCTTTATTTATTAGTTCTAACTCTTGGAAAACTACCCTTCCGGCTCCAATATTAAGATGACCGACCTCACTGTTTCCCATTTGTCCATGAGGTAAACCTACGTGCTCGCCATATGTATATAGGGAAGCGTGTGGATATTTTTCATATAGGCTATTCACAAATGGCGTATTTGAATTGGCTATGGCATCTGACTTAGTCCCATCGCCAAGGCCCCATCCATCTAAAATTACTAAGGCTACTTTTTTCGACATGTTATTTTAATATTTTATTATTTCTGCGCCTTAAATTAAGGATTTGCCTTTTATTAATGTGATTTCGGATTCTACAAAACTTAATTATTGTAAGCCTTTAATGATGAACCTTTAAACCAATTTCATTGTTATCTTTTTACAGCGTAAAATTTTCACAGCCTTCTAATTTTATTTTTCAGAAAAAAAAGAATATCTCTTCCTTAGGCATTGTTAAAAACTAAATTACGACATTTTAAAAAATGCAAACGGGTATAATTCATAACACCGATTAAATAAACTAAGCCTTCTTACCCCGCATCAAAAACAACTTCGAAAACGCTTCCTCTTGGAACATTGTTTTTTATTGTTATTATTCCATTGTGCTGCTTAACAATAAAATTTACAATATATAAACCAAGTCCGGTACCTTTTGTTTTACGCGTTTCCTCATTACCAACACGGTAAAACTTTTGGAAAACATTTAACTTTTCATCGTCTGAAATACCCTCCCCTTCATCGGCAATGCTTAAAATTATTTTATTGTTTTTTTGTTTTAAAGACAATACAATTATTGCATTTTGGGGAGAGTATTTAGCCGCATTTTCCAATAAATTCAGAATTATTGAGGGGAAAGTGGTAAGGTCAACGCTCATATTTACAGAGGGCTCAATTTCAAATACTACTTTTTGAGAGTAATTAAATGATGCGATAGATTGATTCGTTATATCATTAATATAATCGGAGAAATTAATTTTTTCTTTATGGGATAAGTAAACCTTGTTTTCTATTTTTGCGGCTAATAAAATATTTTCTACTAAATTATTTAATCGGTCGGTATCGTGGATAGCATTTGATAGTATTTCTTTTTGTTTTTCACGACTTAATTCATGTTTTTGAAGCGTTTGCAGTTGCAGCTTTGTAGATGCGATGGGGGATTTTAACTCGTGGGTAATAGATAACAAAAAGTTTCGCTCCTGTTTTGATAGATCCTCTTCTCTTTTAAAAGTTTTTCTGATTTGAAAAATCCCTAAAAACAATACCCCGATAAAAACCACTCCTTCGCTCGAAATCATAAGCCATCGCTTATGAAGTTTTTCATTTAATTTATTGCCTTTTAATATTACCTGGTCCGCTGTTTCTTCTTTTAATAAATTTATTTCCGATTTAAGGTGATAAATTTCATTATTAAGCTTAACCATATGATAACTCCACCAAACAAATTGAAGCAATACATATGCGACCAATAGATAAAAACTGAAAAGTGGGCGAGCAATTTTAGGTTTACGGTTCATCTAACAAAGATAATGAAAATGCAAATTAAACAAGCTTGGAACACTCTCTTTCATTATTTATCAAAAAAGCCCGAATTGAAATTTATTAAATATAATTTTTCTGTAGCTCTCGAAATTGCTGTATATAACCAACGTAAATACTCTGTATTAATCATTTCATCCGTTAAATAACCCTGCTCAACAAACACACATGGCCACTGTCCGCCCTGAGCCTTATGGCAGGTGGTGGCGTATGCAAACTTTACTTGTAAGGCATTGTAAAAATGATCGTCCTTAACTTTTTTAAATCGCAAATTCTTTTCCGGTATATTCATATAATCAAGCAATACCGAATCAAATAATTTTTTATTGTCAGCCTGAGAGAGCGCCGAGCTTTCAATCATTATAGTATCTAATAGCAACCGCGTCTCGAGCTCTGGCTCATTGGGGTAATCCACCATGCGAATCCTTACATCGGCGAACCTGAAGCCATGCATTTCCTGTATTTTACCCACTCGCGTCAACTGAATAATATCGCCATTTGCAATAAATCCCGCTTTTGATTCTTCTGGCAACCAAAAATAATTATTCTTTACAACCATCATATAATCGCCGGAGGACAACTCGTCTTCCTGCCAACGTATGCGAGCTCTTATTTGCTGATTAAAAATATTCGACCTTTTATTTGACCTGCAAATTACTATTACATCTTCGGCTCCAAAATTATTGTATGCATTAATTAGCGCCTCCTCTAAATCAATTCCTTCGACACGAATTATGTCTTTATATTTATTACTAATCTCGTCGTTATTATTAAATTGAAAACCGTCCGCTGGTATTAAATTATTATTTTGCTCTAAAATAAAATGCGGCTTGCTGCCATCTGTATTTTTAATTTGATTGCGAATTGCTGTTGCATTGATAAGAATGCCAGAACTTTCCTTCTGTCGCAAAACTTCTGTTAACTCAAAAGAGTCTATTAAAAAATGATACGTCGCTTTTAAATACTCTATATCTAAGGCCGGACTTATATTTAATCCTACGGGAGGCAGCTGGGCCGTATCCCCTATAAAAATTAATTTACAATTAACCCCATTAAAAACATATTGAATCAAATCCTCTAACAAACTTCTACTGCCAAACAGTTCTCCTTGCCCCAAGCCGCCACCATTTGATATCATAGATGCTTCGTCAATAATAAATACACTATTTGAATTTGTATTTTCCCGTATTCGAAAAACAATACCGCCGTCGGCGTTAGTTTTTTTAATATATATTTTTTTGTGGATCGTATACCCTTGTTGTTTGGTATAATAAGTAAGCACTTTTGCCGCTCTGCCTGTAGGGGCAAGCAAAATAGGTTTTCCATTTATAAAAGGCAAACTCATCACCAAAGACCTTACAATGGTGGTTTTTCCGGTACCGGCATAACCTTTTATTACAAATATTTCATTAGCGTTCTTACTTAATATAAATTCGGCAAGCTTTTCTAATAATTGACGCTGACCTAATGTGGTATCAAAAGGAAAGTGTTTTAATAATATAGCCGCAAACTCCTCTTCCTTCATTTCCATGTTATAAAATTAATTTTCTGGCAAACTGATAAACTATAAGTATTTAGCTCACCAAATAAAAAAAGGCTTTTAATAGGGCTCTATGACACTTTTTAGGATGACAATTTTATTGATAATCACTGCCCATTAAAAACAAAAAATGCATTCATAAAAAAATTATTAAGTGCCCTCAAAATTAATTATAATTGCAACTATATTTCTAAATTAAAAAGTTTTTATAATTTTTAAAAAATGAGTTTTAAAAATCAATCTTTTGCAGTATTTTCTCGTATCGCATATTCTTTTCAATCCATTTTAAAACAGATTTACTATTTATTAAATTTATAGAAATAACTAAAAAGTTCAATATAAAATTAAAGAACTATAATTTATATCTTTGTGAAAATAATGACGACAGTAATAAAAAATAATATTAAACAAGTTAATTCATTTATTGACGAAGCGTTCGATGAAAAATTAACACCTACTTATCACCTAGCAATTTCAATAGGTGTAGATCATATTTGGCTGGCGGTAAATGAAAAATCATTGATTGAATCATTTTCTCCTTCTTTAACAACAACTTTAGAGCAGCCTAAAGCCAAATATATCGCTTTTGAAAACTTTTCCTTGAGCAACATCCTGGACTTGGATCAACTTGCAGACTCTCTTGATTTATTTTATAAAGAAAGCCTCCTATTTCCTCATCGCTACGGATCAGTCGCTTGCATTATTGTCAATAATAGTTCTACAATTGTACCCTCCCCTCTTTTTGATTTTAGCAAAAAAGCGCTGTATTTAGGATTTAACATCTTTCTGCAGGGCGACAAAAACATTGAGGTTGACGAATTAAACAACTTAGATGCTAAAAATATTTTTGCCCTCCCCTCTAATTTAAAAAATAAATTAGAAGAGCTACAAACGAATATACGTTTCCATCATTTTTCAAGCCTATTAATAGAGGGCTTGCTCATTCAAAATAAAAACCAACTAAACAAAAAACTTTTTGTTCATGTTCAGCCCAGCCATTTTGAAGTGCTGGTGTTTGAAGGCAAGGGATTGCTATTTTACAATACATTCAATTACTTTACTGCCGAAGATTTTCTTTATTACCTCTTGTTTGTTTGCGAGCAAATGAATTTAAATCCAGAAAATATCGAATTAATTGTTTTGGGAGAACTAGAAAAAAACGCTGATATATTTACCCTAACTCAAAAATATATTCGAAATATTAAATTTGGAGAAAGAGCTGACGACAGCGATTTAAGCTACCAATTACAAGCATTACCTAAACATTTTTACTATACTCTTTTTAATAATTATTCTTAAAGTATTTTTGTTTTTTTATTGTATTTTTTGTTAGGCCTTTCTGCTGCCATTTATTTTATCTTTAGTAAAGTTTTCAAAATAGATATATTAGTAAAAACAGATGATTTCATTTTTTTGCAATAAATATCCTTATGAAAATGCGCGTGAGGAGTGAACAAACGCGATGCAGGGTTGCAGGTGTGGAGGAATCGCTTGTTCTTGATTTTTTGTTTGTTTTGTATCAAGGCAAAAGAAAAATAGACAGTTTTGGAACCATTTAATTTGCGGAGTTATTTCGAAAACGGCACTTAGTTTAATCTTTAATCCTATTAAGTCCCCTATAAAATATATTCAAACGAAATAAGAAATCATTAAACTAAACACTTTTAGCAACTCCTTATGACAGAACAACTTCCCATATTGGAAATACTTCCGGAGATTAAAAAAAGTTTGTCGAGCCACAATGTCCTTATTCTTCAAGCCCCTCCAGGAGCCGGAAAAAGTACTGTTCTGCCATTACATCTCCTTGATGAAAAGTGGTTGGGGGGCAAAAAAATACTTATGTTGGAGCCTCGCAGACTTGCTGCCAAGTCGGTAGCAAATCGCATGGCAACAATCATTAATGAACAAACCGGTGCTACCATAGGATATAGGGTAAGGTTTGAAAAAAAAACCAGCAGCGAAACCAGGATCGAAGTTATTACTGAAGGTCTTCTTACGCGCATGTTGCAACAAAACATAAGCTGTGAAGATGTTGGGTTAATAATATTTGATGAGTTTCACGAGCGTAGCTTACACGCTGATTTGGCACTTGCATTGTGCCTTGAAATACAAAAGGTGCTGCGCGAAGATTTAAGAATTTTAATAATGTCGGCTACTCTTGATGGAGAAAAAATTTCTTCACTTCTTGGAAACGCCCCTGTATTAAACTGTTTGGGAAAACAATTTCCAATTAAATTATTTTATTTGCCACAAGAAAAAGAAAATTTCGGATCATTTGGCAGTGCTCCTACACTTACAATGCAAACTGTAAACGTTATTCGCAAAGTTCTTTCTAACCAGGAGGGCGATATTCTTGTTTTTTTGCCTGGAGTAGGTGAAATACGAAGCGCTAAAGAGTTATTAGAAAAAGAATTTGCAAATATTTCTTTTCAACCATTATATGGTGACTTGCCAATGCAAAAGCAGCAAGAAGCTACGCTGCTGCATCCTCAGGGGAAACGCAAAGTAGTGCTTTCAACTTCTATTGCCGAAACAAGTTTAACAATAGAGGGCATTAAAATTGTAATTGATAGCGGATATTGCAGGGTTCCCCGCTTTGACCATAAAACAAGTCTAACGCGACTTGAAACTATTCCTATTTCACAAGATATTGCGACACAGCGTGCAGGAAGATCGGGAAGAACAGCTGCCGGAATTTGTTATCGCTTATGGAGCGAGGCTTCACATTTAAAGCTATTGCCGCACCGTAAGCCAGAAATAATGGAAGCTGATTTAGCTCCTGTAATAATAGAACTTGCACAATGGGGGGTATCAAATATTAATTCGTTAACGTGGCTCAACATTCCACCAAACAACTCTGTATTACAGGCCCAAAAGGTATTAGAAGAATTAGGTGCAATAAAATTATCTAAAATTACATTAAGAGGCAAAGAAATGCTTCGTTTGCCTACGCACCCTCGCATTGCTCACTTATTGCTGGAAGGGAAAAGTTTTAATTTAATAAGCCTTGCCACAGATATAGCTGCTATACTGGAGGAGCGCGACCCTTTACAAAAAGAAGCGGGCGCTAATTTAACTTTACGAATTGAAGCCCTTAGAAAATGGCGTAAAAACGAATTTGTTTTAGCTGATAAAATTATATTGGAACGTATTGAACGGCTTGCTTTACATTGGCGTAAATATTTTTCAATAATAATTGACAATTCGTCTCCCATAGACCAAGAAGTGGGAAAACTATTGGCGGCAGCCTATCCCGAGCGTATTGCTAAAAAGCATGAACAGAGCAATCGTTTTAGATTATCCAATGGGAAAATTGCTAAACTGAATGAAAACGATCCATTGTGTCACGAAATATATTTAGCTGCTGCTCACCTTGACGGAGGAAATAATGAGGGGCGTATTTATCTTGCTGCACCGCTCTGTTACGAAGATATACTCCACCTCACAACAGAAAAAAAAGTTGTTGCATGGGACTACCAAAATGATATACTCATTGCTAGAAATGAAAAACGCATTGGCGAAATCATTATTGAAAGCAAGCCAATGAAAGTAATCCCGGAAGAGGATCATTTAAAAATTCTACTCGAATTGGTGCGTAAAGAAGGGTTTTTGCTTTTTAATCAAACGGAACAATTAATCAATTGGAAAGCTCGCATAGCAAGCGTTAAACTTTGGAGGCCAAATGATGCGTGGCCAGACCTTAGCGATGAAAACTTATTAAATTCAATTGAAAATTGGCTCTCTCCTTTTATCACTAATATAACCAAAAAGAAAGATTTTTTAAAATTAGACTTATCAAATATTTTATTGAGCCTTCTCTCCTACAGCCAAACACAGCAGTTAGATATTTTAGCCCCAGCAAAAATAAAGGTGCCCAGCGGTTCGCTTGTTTCGTTAAGCTATGAATCTGATGGTGGGTTGCCAATACTTGCCGTGCGTTTGCAAGAAATGTTTGGACTTTTAACCACTCCTACTGTAAATGAAGGGCGCACAGAAATAATATTGCATTTGCTTTCGCCTGGCTACAAACCTGTACAAATAACCAAAGACTTAAAAAGTTTTTGGAAAAATGCGTATCCCGATGTGCGAAAAGAATTACGAATTCGATATAAACGACATTTTTGGCCAGAAGATCCCTTAGAAGCAAAACCAATGGCAGGAGCTAAGAAAAGGGGGGAATAATAAATTCAAATTTCAATTAAATGAGATTTTGTATTCCCTGATATTGAGGGTTCTTATTTTTATTTAACTTTTGAATGAGCTAAATAATTTGGCAAACTATATTTTTAATTCTAATTTAGTAAAGCTTTCAAAATAATTTCGACAAAACAGATAAAAAACAGATGATTTCATTTTTTTGCAAAAAATATCCTTATGAAAACGCCCGTGAGGAATGAACAAACGCGATGCAGAGTTGCAGGTAGGGAGAAATCGTTTGTTCTTGATTTTTTGTTTCTTTTGTATCAAGACAAAAGAAAAACACACAGTTGTTCAAACATTTAATTTGCGGATTTATTGCGAAAACCTAGCAAAGCTTTCAAAATAATTTCGACAAAATAGATATATTAATAAAAACAGACGGGTTCATTTTTTTGCAAAAAATATCCTTATGAAAACGCGCGTGAGGAAAGAACAAACGCGATGCAGAGTTGCAGGTGGGGAGGAATCGTTTGTTCTTGATTTTTTGTTTCTTTTGTATCAAGACAAAAGAAAAATACACAGTTGTTAAACCATTTAATTTGCGGATTTATTTCGAAAACTTAGTAAAGCTTTCAAAATAATTTCGACAAAATAGATATATTAATAAAAACAGATGATTTCATTTTTTTGCAAAAAATATCCTTATGAAAACGCGCGTGAGGAATGAACAAAGGCGATGCAGAGTTGCAGGTGGGGAGGAATTATTTGTTCTTGATTTTTTGTTTCTGGAGCCTATCCTGAGCTTTTGCCTAAGGGTATCAAGAATAAAGAAAAACACACAGTTGTTCAACCATTTAATTTGCGGATTTATTGCGAAAACTTCACTTACGCTAATTCCTTTTATCAAATTAAAAAAATAAAAATGCTTATCATAAAAGAAAAAATAAAACAGCGTTTAAAAACTACGCCTAATTTTTACAAGAAAAACTAAGATAAAAAATTATGATAATAGGAATAGGTACCGACATCGTGGAAGTAAAACGAATAGCTAAAAGTATTCAAAACAGGCATTTTACAGAGAAGATATATTCGAAACACGAAATAAATTATTGCGAGGAGAAAAAAAACAGCGCTGAAAGTTATGCCGCTCGATTCGCTGCAAAAGAAGCTTTCTTAAAAGCATTAGGCAAAGGTTGGCGAGAAGGCTTGGCATTTAATGAAATAGAAATACTAAATGATAATTTTGGGAAACCCTCTTTAAACATCCTTGGCAAATCTTCCATAATTTGTTCTAAAATGAAAATTAAATTTATTCATGTTTCTCTGTCGCACACTAAAAATTTAGCTACCGCAACTGTTGTTTTAGAAGGATAATATCAATAGAACATCCTCCCCTCTTTTAAAAAACTTTAGGCAGAAAACCCTTCTGCCTAAATAGCCTATAGCGCTGTTTGGATTTTTTATAATTCCTAAACTTAAAAGATAATTTCACATAACAAACTGAGCTGAATAACAAATGTTTTAAAACAAGAGATTATTTTTTAACAATCTTTTGTTCGTGAAATTAATATGATTATACTTGCTGAGTAAAGTTTTCAAAATAATTTCGACAAAACAGATTTATTAATAAAAATAGACGGTTTCATTTTTTTGCAAAAAATATCCTTATAAAAAACGCGCATGAGGAATGAACAAAGGCGATGAACGGTTGTAGGTGGGTAGGAATCATTTGTTCTTGATTTTTTGTTTCTGGAGCCTGTCCTGAGCTTTTGCCGAAGGGTAGCAAGACAAAAGAAAAACACACAGTTTTGGAACCATTTAATTTGTGGATTTATTTCGAAAACTGCACTATGTAATATTAAGAGTTGAAACTTTTAAAGAAAATATACGAATACTTTTTAATAAATATTTATGCTGACAAATTAAAAACCTTGTAGATTTTAAATTTATTTGAATAGAGAAAAATTCCATTATCAAACGTTGATTAACTGAAAAAAATTTAGTTTATAACAGCGTATTCTTCATTGTTTTTTAAAACAATATTATCATCATGACAGAAAAAGAAATAATAGATTATGTTAAAAACCATCCTTCTGGAAAAGTAAAACTTGCTATTACAGATATAGATGGCGTTTTGCGTGGCAAATATATAAGTTCCGAAAAGTTTTTATCTGTTGTTTCCAGCAATATCGCATTCTGTGATGTGGTTTTTGGTTGGGACTCAAGCGATGTGGCATACGACAATGTTAAATTTACTGGTTGGCATTCGGGATACCCCGACACTCCCGCTATTGTCGACATTAAAACATTTAGAAAAATTCCTTGGGAGGATAATATCCCGTTTTTTTTAGCCGAATTAAGTGGAAAACCTTCTTATGTTTGTCCAAGAAATTTATTACAACAAGTAATTGGTAAAGCCGAAAAATTAGGATACGCCCCATATTTTAGTCAGGAATTCGAATGGTTTAACTTTGAAGAGACGCCACAAAGTATTCACGATAAAAAGTTTATTGGATTAACTCATTTAAGTCCAGGAATGTTTGGTTACTCTATTTTACGCAGCTCCCTGCGAAACGATTTTTTTACTGCTTTGTTTGATCAGTTGAAAAAATTTGACATTCCTCTCGAAGGCCTTCATACCGAAACAGGCCCAGGGGTATACGAAGCAGCAATAACCTATTCTAAGATTTTAGAAGCTGCTGATAGGGCTGTGCTGTTTAAAACAAGTGTTAAGGAAATTTCATATAAGCATGGAATTATGGCAACTTTTATGGCAAAATGGAGCGAAAGCCTTCCTGGCTGCAGCGGACATATACACCAGAGTTTGTGGGATAAGAAAAGTAAAAATAATTTATTTTATTCCGATAAAGACCCAAACAAGATGAGTGATTTGTTTAAAAGCTATGTTGCCGGACAGTTGCATTGTTTGCCTTTTATTTTACCGATGTTGGCACCCACAATAAATTCATACAAACGATTGGTTGAAGGGGCCTGGGCACCTACCACATTAACCTGGGCTATTGATAATAGAACGGTTGCTTTAAGAGCATTGCCGCTTGGTCCAAAATCTTCAAGGGTAGAAACCCGAGTGGTGGGCTCTGACTCAAACCCTTATTTAGCTATGGCTGCTTGCCTTGCAGCTGGTATTTATGGAATAAAGAACAAGCTCAAATTACAAGCCCCTACTATAGGTAACGGCTACCGCGATACTGCCTATGGATCATTGCCTGCAAATCTTTGGGAAGCAACGCAAAAAATGAAAAATTCGGCAATTGCAAATGAATTGTTTGGGAACAACTTTGTTGAACATTTTGTGCAAACACGTGAGTGGGAATGGAGACAATTTAGCAAAGTTGTTACAGATTGGGAGCTAAAGAGGTATTTTGAAATTATTTAGAGTCTGTCTATAATGTCCGATTTCTTCGTTATTCTTGTTTTAAAAACCAGTCATTTACAAATGTAAACTCCTGATTTTCAAAACTACGAAAGCCTCAAACTCTAACATTATAGTTCAGACTCTCGACTCTATAGACAGACACTATTTAAGTAATGCTTTCAAAACAATTTCGACAAAACAGATATATTAATAAAAACTTATGATTTCATTTTTTGCAAAAACCATCTTTATGAAAACGCGCGTGAGGAATGAACAAACGCGATGCAGGCTTGCTGGTGGGGAGGAATCGTTTGTTCTTGATTTTTTGTTTCTTTTGTATCATGATAAAAGAAAAACAGACCCTTTTTGAACCATTTAATTTGCGTATTTATTTCGAAAACTTCACTAAAACATATTTTAGCACTTAAATTTTAAATTTTTTTTGACACTATAAAATATAAAAATTATGAATTTTAATCAAGTTGTTCAATTTAATTTTCCTACTACCATTCGTTTTGGTGCAAATGCTGTGAAAGAATTGCCTGCATATTTAAAACAAAATAATCTTACCAAACCGCTTTTAGTTACAGACCCTATTATTGCGGAGCTTTCTTTTTTTAAACAAATTATCGCTGATATAAAGCAATTGGGCTTATCCGTGGAAGTGTTTTCAGATATTCATAAAAACCCTGTTAAAAGCGATGTTATAAAAGGTGCCGAGGTATTTGACGCCGCTAGTAGAGATAGCATAATTGGAATAGGTGGCGGCGCCGCTATTGATGTAGCCAGGGCTATTCTGCTGCGAATCAATCACCGGGAAGATTTATTTAAATACGACGACCTCATTGGAGGCGACGTATTTATAACCAATGATGTCCCTCCCTTTATTACTATTCCAACTACGGCAGGAACAGGCAGCGAGGTAGGCAGAAGCGCTATTATTGCAGACGACATAACGCATCAGAAAAAAATTCTATTCTCCCCAAAATTACTTGCAAAAATTGTTTTTGCCGACCCATTGCTAACAATGAATTTGCCGGCAGGAGTTACTGCAGCTACCGGCATGGATGCCCTTACGCATAACATGGAAGCTTTTCTTGCAAAAAATTATCACCCTATGTGTGATGGAATAGCGTTAGAAGGAATTCGTTTAATATCTCAATCACTGGAAAAGGCTGTTAAAACACCCGATTTAACATCTCGTGCCGAAATGTTGTTGGCTTCTATGATGGGTGCCATTGCTTTTCAGAAAGGCTTAGGGGTAGTTCACTCCATGGCTCACCCTCTATCTTCATTGTTAGATACACACCACGGGCTTGCAAATGCTGTTAACATACCTTATGGAATGCGGTTTAATATTTCTGGTTCCGAAGACCGATTTATTAGGATCGCCAGTACTTTGGAATTAAAAAAACATACCGGCGAAGATGTTGTTCAATACCTCTTTGATTTAAATACCAGGGTAGGTATTCCTCATAAATTAAGAGATATCTATGTGAAAGAGGAGCAGTTGGATACTTTAGCTGATTTGGCTTTTGCAGATTTTGCTCATCCGAATAATCCAAAACCAGTTAGCAGAGCCGATTTTAGAACCCTCTATGCAGAAGCTTATTAGTTACCTAAATGAATAGCTTTTTATAAAAAACAAAAAAAAAGAAAATATCTAATATTTCCATATGCTATAAAAAACCAAATGTTTATTAGCAAAGTATTTGTATAAAAATATTTTTGAGAAGTTTGTTAAACCGAAAAAACATTATTAAATACTACTGTTTTCCTATCAACATTTTAATTCTGAAATCACTTTTTTTGCCTGAACGTTACTTGCATCCAAATCAATTACTTTTTGCATGTAAATTTTCACATTCGGACAGTCTTTTTTTTCGGCATAATATGCCGCTAAATAGTTATAGGCTTCTATTAATTCTTTTTTATTCTCTTCTGGTTTTGCTTTAGTAACATACATTTCATAAAAAGGTTTCGCCAACCACCTTTCATTTTTTAAATCTTGCTGTACACTTACTTTTGCTTTCCATAAATATCCCAATGCTAAATCAGGCTGCAATCGTATCATCCGGGAGGTAGCGGAATCTGATTTAACAAAATCTTTTGAAAAATAATATGCGCGAGTCAGACCAAAATAGTCGTTTATATTTGCCTTGTTACCAGCAATTTTTTTATCGAAAAAAGAAATAGCTTCCGCCCATTTTTTCATTTTCATATAGGTAACTGCTATCTCCCCATTTAATTCTACTTTTTCAGGTTGTAATTGCATGGCTTTTAAAAAATAAATCAATGCCATTGAATCCTTACCATTTTTTGAAAGTAATTTAGCTTGATACTCGTAATCCTTAGGAATAACTTTAGTGTCTTCACTTGCTTTTAAAAAAAATGTTTTGCTACTCTCCAAACCCAATATGTAGTTAGGCGGCAGCGCCTCAAAATATGCATAAGCAAGGTAACGGTATAAATAAACATTATTAACATCGCATTTTATTGCTTCGTTAGCCTCCACAATAGATTCGGTATAATGTTTCCCTTCAAGCAAAAACCCGGCATATCTTCCACGAGCATCACAATCATTATTTATTTCTAAATACCTTTTATATTTAGCTACCGCATTATTAAATTGACCCGCTCTAGCATAAATTTCGGCCATTTCGCGGTAAGCTGGTGCAAAGGAGGAGTCTATTAAACTTGCTTTTTTGTATAAGTCTAAAGCTAAATTGTAATTTTTAGCGCGATTTAATAACTGCCCCTGGCGCAATATAGCCTTTACCGATTTTTCATCCATTTTTTCTGCCTTTTCATAATATTCAATTGCTTTGCTGCCGTCGTTTTGTTCCATATATGCATCACCAGTTAAAATATATGCCTCAGGATTAAAAGATTCTAACTTTATTGATTGTGCTAATAAAATATGGGCTTCAGCAATATTTTTTACTTCGGCGTTAATATAAACTTCGGCAATTTTCATTAATACAGTAGCTTCCGAATTAATAACATATTTGGCTTTTGTAACACTAGAATTTTTTCCTAATGAAACAGTTATTTCTAAGGTTTTCGGCGAATTCGAATATTCATATTTTTTAGCCAATGTTACGGCTTTAAAAAAACTGGCTTTCGCCTCCGCCTCCTTACCTTGGTACCATTGCACTTTGCCCAAGCCAACATAACATAGTGGGTTGGTAGCATTTAGCTCAACCCCTTTTTGGTAGAATTTATTTGCCATTTCTAAATTATCATTTTTAAAATAGTTTTCACCATAGTAAAAATATATATCGCCATTATTAGGCTGGGCAGTTAATTCTGATGTAAAAGCTATATCTGCTTTCGAAAATTGCTCGTTGGTGGTTAATTTAATAGCATCAAATAAAGGCTGCGACAAAATGGATGATGATACAAATAAGCAAAAAATAAAAAATAATTTGTTCTTTTTCATAAAATGTAAGTTTTAAGATTTTAAGTGTTAAACTTTGGCTCTCCGTTTTAATTTACAATAATTTCGAATTTGTATATTTAAAAGTGTTTTTATTTTGTATTAATTTCCACTACTCTTACAGGGCTAATGGATGGCACCAATCCTGCTTTCAAAATCATAATTTGCCCCTTCTCTCCTGCTAAAAATGATACAAATCCCATACCAAGTCCTGCGCGAGTTTGTCTGTTAATCATAAATACGCTTCTTGTAAATGGATACTCTTTTGTTTTTATATAAGCTTGATATGGTTTTAAAGGTTTTGAAAACTTATCTTTTGCAATGCCGAGAACTTTTATTTTTTTTAAAAAGTCCTGAGCTATTGGGTCGTCGGTATCACTTATCCAATTTACACTCAATACCCCTAACGCATTTTTATTTTTGCTAACATAGTCAATTACTTCAGGGTTTGATTTTACAGCAAATATTTTATTTGAAAATGCGGCCCCTTGCAAGAGAGAATCTTTTAAATAACTTGTATTTGCTGAGCCATTATTATCAAATATAATATTTATTTTCCCTAATTCGGATTCCTTATTTATTTGTTTCCACAAGGAGTCCTTGCCAAGAAAAATTGATTTTAATTTCTCTATCGTCATTGTTGTATCCTTATTTTCATTATTAACTACAAATGCAATAGCATCTTCAGCTATTTTAGTTGATATTGGAAAAATATTGGCTTTTTCAAACTGTTTGCGTTCATCAGACGTTATATCTCTGCACATCACCGCAACTTTACAGGAGTCTTTTAACAATAGCTGTATTGCATCTTTCTCTGGCAAATAAAATGCGGTAATTTGAGCGTTTTTATATAAGGCCTGGAAGGTGTATATTTCGGTATCAAATAGCTGTTGAAACGATTCGTCAACAACTATATTTACTTTACCCGCTGTTGGTGTATCTGTGGGCTCACTTTTGCCGGATTGGCAGCTATAAAGAAAAACAGCTAGAGCAATTGTATAAATAATTTTTACTAAAGAATCCCAACTTTTATATTTGTTAGAAACAAGCTCCGCCTCTTTATTAACTTGTGTTTTAGCAAGGTATTTCAATGTTTTCGATTGGTTATTGTTAATGTATTTTGCCTAAGCCAGTCCTGCTTTACTGTTTGGTTTTATTTCTATTAATTTGCTGCTATTTTTACCATAAAGTGAAGTTTTCGAAATAACTCCCGCAAATTAAATGGTTCAACAACTGTGTGTTTTTCTTTTGTATTGATACCCTTCGGCAAAAGCTCAGGGCAGGCTCCAGAAACAAAAAATCAAGAACAAGCGATTCCTCTCCACCTGCAACCCTGCATAGCGTATGTACCTTACTCCCGCGCATTTTCATAAGGATATTTTTTGCAAAAAAATGAAATCATCTGTTTTTGTTAATATATCTGTTTTGTTGAAATTATTTTGAAAGCTTTACTAAAGTAGTTTCTTTTTTTTCATCCTTCATTTTTGTTAAAAACTAATTCAGCCAAATGAAATCATTAGTTAGTTTTAATCTAATTTCAGAATCCATACACTAGGATATTGACCTTTGTATTTGGCCCTTTCTACATCAGCATCCAATTTATTATTTGTTTTTAAAACATAAATATTATATAATTTCGAAACCTGATTTTGTATCATTTTAGTGTTGCGATGGCCTTCGATAATATTGGTAGCTTTAAACCTGTCGGCATTTTCTTTATTGCCAAATGTCCCTATAACGACGTAAAACCCATCATTAGCAGGGTTCCCCGCCTCATCGGTAAAATCGGCCGTGTGAAGTGTGCGAACTTTTATTGCTGGGGTACTCGTAATTACAGGGCTTGATTCAATCTGACTAATTTTTTCAGGTTCTGTTTTTAAGCCAGAACTCTGCGCCTGTTCTACTGCGTCTTTTTCTACAACACTTCGAAGCAATGCATTAGCATCTATACTTTCTGCGCCTTTCCCCGCTGGTAAAGGTTCACTATCCATAGCTGATTGACTTTTTGTTTCTTTAGCCTTCGCAATTGCTAGGTCCTCTTTTAATTGATTTATTTGCGCTTGATTCGAATCAGATTTTACAAATAATTTGGCAAGCAATATATTTGTTGCGTCGCCAGCGGGAGTAGCTATCTCCGACCTTTTAGCTTTTTTAAGTTCTGCTTTAAGTTGCTCCACATTCGCTTGGTTGCTATCTGATTTTATTTTTAATTGTGTAAGCAAGGCGTCTGTTTCACCTATTAAAAAAGTTCGCAACAAACTATCGTTAATTTTTCTACTATTCAACAATGCTGTTTCGGAATTTTTAGATTTCTCCAGCTCAATCTTTAGTCTGTCAATCTGATTTTGATTCGTGTCTGTTTTTACAAATAATTTTGCAAGCAATATATTGTTTTCATCATTTTGAGGCGCATTTTCACCTGAATTCAATTTAGCTTTTTCAAGTTCCAGTTTTAGCTTTTCGAACTGAGCTTGGTTTGTGTCAGATTTTGCTTTTTGTTGCGCAATAAATAACTCAAGATCGGGATTCGAATTCAAAGTTTTTGTTAAGGACGCTTCCGACTGTTTTGATTTTTCTAGGTCTGCCTTTAATCTATTGATTTGGATTTGGTTGCTGTCGGATTTTATTATTAATTGCGCCCGCAAACCCTCTATTTCTGAGCTGAGGCTTGCGCGAATGCTGTCAATTAATTTCCCAGTGTTTGAGGTGGAAAACTCCTCCTTTTTACCTTTTGTTTCAGACATTTCGCGGCTTAAATAATCAAGCTGGATCTGATTCGTGTCCGCCTTGGCTTTCAACTGACCTAGCAATACAGCCAACTCATCTGTTGATGGCGACATGGAACCTGTTATTTTTGATTTTGCCTGCCCTACTAATATTTTTTCAATTTGAGCTTGATTATTTTCTGTTTTTAATTTTAATTCTGCTAATAATATAGCATTTTCTGCAGCCGAAGGGTTCATAGCGCCCTTCATTTTACTTTTCGCCTGTTCCAATAATAACTGGTCAATTTGAGCCTGACTACTTTCTGATTTTAATTTTATTTGGGCTAGCAATGCTTCGTTTTCATTGGATAGTTGAGAATTGGGTTCCTGTATTTCTTTTTTTAATGCATCGCTATTATTATCCTTATTTTCTAATTCTGTTTTTGTTTTCACAATATCTTCCGCCTTATCTATATTTGAAGGGGTAGCAGTTTTATCCGTTTTTATTTCTGTTTCAACCCGGGGTTTCGCTCCTGTTATTAAATTATATTCACCATCCACTTGCAATATTTTAAACTCTGTTCTTCTGTTGGCGCCCCTTCCCTCTTCTGTTTCATTGCTTTCAATCGCTTGGCTTGAGCCGTAACCTTTAAATGTTAAACTGTTTTTATCACATCCTTTACTGATAAGGAAATCCATAACAGCTTTCGCTCTTAGTTCTGAAAGTTCTTGGTTTTTATCTACAGAGCCCAAGTTATCGGTATGTCCGGATATCTCCATTTTAAGCGAAGGGATATTTTTAATTAGCTTTGCTATGCGCTCCAATTCTGAAAAAGACTCCTCGCTCAATATAGATTTATTGATGGCAAAGGAAATATTATTAAGGATAACTTTCTTTCCAACTTCCATTTTTTCTAATGTGATATTAGAAAGAGAGGCTGTATTATTTATATCCTCAGCAATTATATTTGTTTTTAATGGCGCAAGTGTTTCTGTTGAAGCTTTTGCTGTTTTTGACAATTCAATTTCGGCCTTTAATTTATCAATTTCTAATTGCTTTGTTTCTAACAGCCCTTTATTTACTGTTTCCTGCTGTTTCTTTAGTTCTTCTATTTCTTTTTTAGCTGCCTCTTTAACTATCTTTAGTTCATCATTTTCTTTTTTAACAGAATCCTGAACAATATTTAATTCATCATTTTCTTTTTTAGTAGAGTTACTGGGCGGGGCCGCTTTTGCTACTTCAAGTTCCGCTTTTAATTTTTCTACCTCCAATTGATTTGCTTGGGAAGCCGCTTTTGCTTGTGCTAGTAATAGTTTTAAACTTTCGTTATCATTATTAAGAAGCGTATCTGCTATTGGCTCTTTTACAGGCACTTTTGTTTTTGCAAGCGCTTCTTTTAATTTAGTTATTTCAACTTGATTGGTATCATTTATTGCTATCAATTGGGCATTTAATAATTTGATAGAATCGGAATTAACAAGACCAACATAAGAAGTGGCTGTGTCTGTTTTTTGAACCTCCTCCTTAACAAACCTGTTCTCCAAAGGCTTTTTATTGCCAAAAATGTACCCCAGTAAAAACTCAGAAGAAGCGCCTGTATAAGACCTTATCTTACTTATGCCAATATCATATGCGTATCCCAAACTTAAGTTGCGGTAACGCATACCCGCACTAATCGCTATAGCGTTATTACTATGATATGTTAGACCCAGCCAGCCAGTTTTTTTCCAGTCGACTACTGCATTGAAATCAAATTGAATTGGGGCGCCTTTTACTGCGCGAACCATTATTAAAGGGAAAGCCGTTATTTCTTTTTCTTTAGATAAATTAAAAATGTATTTTAAAGTACCTTGATAGTGGCGATTTAAGGTATAATAACTACTATTTTTATTTAATGCATCGTAATTAAATTTATTTCCTAGTATTTGTGGAATAGCGATGCCGACAGTTAATTTTTTCCAAATGTATATAAGCCCTATGTCAGCGCTAAAAATTGTTTTATTTTGTGATTGTTGCGATAAAAAAGGATCGTCAGCATCCACAATAAGGGCTTTTGAAAAGTCTATTTTATTATTCAGCACACCAAATGTAGCACCTAAATAAATTGCATTAGAATCGTTAATATTAATTTTATAGGCGTAATTAGCAAAAGCTCCTACCTTACTAACTATATCTGTTACATCAGAATAAATTTTTATTCCAGAACTCGAGTTTTTTAATTTTATTGGGCCGTCAATGGTAAAATAACTGGTTTGCGGAGCACCTTTTAATCCTGTCCATTGGGAGCGGTGGGTAACAAAAACATTTATTTTTTCATTGATGCCAGTGCATGCGGGATTTATTACAAAAGGGTTCGTATAATATTGGCTGCTAAAAGGTAGCTGCTGGGCAAAGCTTTCCCCTGCCGTTATTAAAAAAAGGAATGCTGAGAAAAAAAACAATAGTCGCTCCCCTAGCCTATCAGAACTTTTACAAACAAATTTCCGCAGGATACCATCTCCCTTTTTTCCAAATATATTAGATGGATAAAGGGACATAAGTTGTTTGGTGCTATCTTTTAAAAAAACTTTTTTCATTATTTTTATACCGACTTTAAAATAGGTCTTGGTATTTATTTCGTTATTTTTCGTTTAAAATAGTAAGTGATCCTTTTATTATTTTAAGGGTATCTTTTAGTTTTAAAAAATAATAGTAGGTACCGTCCGGTAATGCTTTCCCATTTTTGTTCATCCCGTTCCAGCTATTATCATAAGAAGAGGAGTAATAAACCTGTTGACCTTCTCTATTAACAACAATAGCCTCGGTACCCGGATAGGCACCAATGTTATTAACGATCCATTTATCATTATAACCATCCCCATTTGCTGTCATCAAGTTGGATACTATCAAATTAATATCAGAAATTACAGTTAGTGTTAATAAATCAATATCGTTGCAGCCATTTAAATCAGCAACCGTTAATTCATATATTGTAGTTTCATCAGGACTAGCAGCAGGGTTTGAAATATTTGGGTTGCTTAAGCCTGTTGCGGGTTGCCATGTATATATTAAACCTCCCTGTCCATTTAGTAAATAAGAATCTCCTAAGCTAATTGAGTTATCTGCTCCTGCATCAGCGGTTGGATTTGGGAAAACAACAATTGAAGTGTTCACAGTATCTGCGCAACCTAATAAGGATTTAACGATAAGGGTAGCTGTATCCATTCCAGCAAAACTGTATATGTGAGATGGGCTTATAGAAAAGGAATAAAAAGAATCGCCAAAATCCCACTGATACTGCAATGCTCCTGTTTCTATTGTTGAGATGTTGGTAAAATTAGTAGGGCTTCCAAAACAGACGGAATCTACTGTAAATAAAGCGTCCGGCTTTGGATAAACATAAACAGCAGTAGCCTCTGTAGTATCATTATTACAAACGCCATTCTTTACAATGGTTCTGTAAAATATGGTGTCGGATAGGTTAGCAAATATTAGCATTTCGGTAGTATTTGCAATATCAATCCATGTAGTATTGGAAATAACGGAATATTGCCAATTAACAACTGACCCTAAAGCACCTTGCAATATAAGGGTATCGCCATTAAAATTTGCACAGACGGCCGGAACAGGTATAATAGAACCAGCATTGCTTGCTGGTATAACAGTAATTGTATCGTTCGAAGAAGTATCTACATTACATGTGCTATATTGAACAATCGCGTGAAAAATTGTTGTTGATGTAAGGTTATTAAAAATGAAATTTGCGCTGCTGTCGGCCGTAAAAAGCCAGGTAGCTCCATTATCTGTTGAAAATTCCCATTGCGTAATTAATCCTGAATAACCAGTAAGTTTTATGGTATCGTTATTAGAGCCGCTACAAACTGTATCTAATATGGAAGAAGCAAAACCTCCTATTGGTAATGGGGTATTATCAACTGTTACCCTGCCCTCTATGGATATTGCGCTTGCGCATGTTTCTGACAACATTGCTCTATACCATGTAGTAGTAGTTATGTTGCTGTATATTTGTTGCGTTGATGTATTGGCTGTATCCACCCAAGTCATCCCTAAATCAACAGAATATTGCCATTTTTGTATTGTACCAACCGAGCCCATTAGCTTTAAGGTATCCCCATTTGCCCCTGAGCATACAAAAGCATCAGCAACAACAGTTCCTCCCACTGCAGTAAGCTGAATATTAACATTTACAGCAGCGGTATCGCTGCAGCCAAGGCTTGTTGTTGCTAGAATATAGTAGGTGCCAGACAATAAAACATTGGAGGAGTCCAACATTACAATGGTAGCTTGCGCATCTGTAAAATAATTAAGTGTAATCCCGCTGGAGGAGCCAGTTGTTATTGCAGGCAAAGTAAGGTCTACTATTGTAGGCAAACAAACGGCTGCTGGTTGATTTATCATCAAGGAGGGCTGGGGATTTACCGTAATATATAGCCCCGCGGTATCACGGCAACCAAGGGCGGTTATTCCAACAATATAAACCATTCCGCTTGTTATTACCTGAGTAGAATCTATAACATGAATAGTTGCAGCAGAATCTGTAAAATAATTATATGTTAAGCCTCCTGTTGATCCCAAAGTAACTGCCGGCAATGTTAGGTTTATAAATGCTGGGGAGCATATTGCTGCTGGTGTTACAGTGATAATAAAAGGTTTGGGATTAATTGTTAGCATCATTGAATCTTTTGCTGCCGCGCATATCCCGACGGGATCGTTGGATGTTATCTTTAAAAATACCGCCCCGTTTATGGAGTCGTTTGACCCATAGGTATAAATTGCATTTACAATAGAGGAGTCGTTAAAGCTTCCGTCTCCAGAAGTAGTCCAGGTAGAAGATGAAGCCCCTCCTGTTCGGGAACCATTTAAGGTATATGAACTCCCTGTACAAATAGCAAAGTCAATGCCTGCGGCCACCTGCGCTAATGGATTTATTGAAAGTGTCATAGAGTCTGCAAGGGCAGTACAAATTCCTACAGGGTCGTTGGTAGTAATCGTTAATGTTACAAAACCCATTGTGCTATCTCCTATACCGCTTGTATAGATCGCATTAACCAAGGAAGAGTCATTAAAGTAACCGTCTCCGGAACTTGTCCACGTAACGGAAGTGGCTGCTCCTCCAATTAATGCAGAAAGTGGGTAAGTCTCTCCCGAACAAATGGTATCATCTAATAAAATCGACAACTTCGCTTCTGGTTTTATTACTAGCACCATGTTATCTGCAACTGCCAAACACGGTCCGGAAGGATCGTTTGTAGTTATCGTTAAAATCACAAAGCCGTTCGTACTATCGGCGATGCCATGTGTATAAACAGCGTTAAAAAGCGAAGAGTCGTTAAAATTACCATCACCAGAACTTGTCCAGGTTAAGGAACTTGCGCCACCCGAAATGGATCCAGAAAGAAGAAAGTTAGTGCTCGAACAAATGGTATCGTTTAAACCAGCAGTCACTTTAGCTAATGGATTTACTGAAAGTAGCATGTCGTCTGATACAGAAGGGCATACGCCTATAGGATTATTTGTTGTTATTGTTAAAGTTACATTTCCCATTGTACTATCTATGATACCGTGAGTATAAATAGCATTAACAAGCGAAGAGTCGCTAAAGGTGCCATCACCAGAACTAGTCCAAATAGAGGACGTTGCCGCTCCAGCTCTTTGACCAGAAAGAACAATTGTACTTCCCGAACAAATAGTATCATTTAAACTGGCTGTTGCGAATGCTGCAGGTCTAATATACAGACTCATCGCATCAAAATGAGAAGCACACGGCCCTATGGGATCATTCGTGGTAATAGTTAATATTACCATACCACTTGCGCTATCCGCAGGACCGTTTGTATAAATAGCATTAACAAGCGAAGAGTCATTAAAGCTGCCATCCCCTGAACTTGTCCAGGTAGAGGAACTTGCGCTACCAGAAATGGAACCCAAAAGAACATAGCTATCACCAGAACAAATGGTATCATTTAATCCTGCCGAAGCTTTTGCCAAATAATTAATTGTTAGAACCATTGCATCGGAAACAGCCGGACAAATACCTGGAGGGTTATCCGTTGTAATAGTTAAAGTTACAGCCCCCATGGCGCTATCCAAGGAGCCGTGCGTATATACAGCATTAACGAGCGTAGAGTCATTAAAAGAGCCATCTCCTGAGCTTGTCCAGGCAGAGGATAAAGCCGCACCCCCTCTGGTGCCTGAAAGCGCATAGGTGCTTCCATAACAAATGGTAGCATTAAGCGAAGCGCTTACTACAGCCGCTTGATCAACCAATAGAACCAATGTGTCTGTCTTGGCAAGGCAAAGCCCAGGTGGATCATTGGTAGTTATTACTAGATTTACAGTCCCCATCGTGCTATCAACTGAACCATATGCGTATATTGCGTTGGCTGCAGACGCATTGTTAAATAAGCCGTTTCCTGTGGTTGACCACGTTAATGAAGTGGCGGCTCCTCCAATAGCTCCGGATAATAAATAATTATTTCCCGAACAAATTGAATCGTCTAAACCTGCGTCAACAATAGCTTCTGGGTCTACTGATAATACTGCAGGCAAAGAGGAAACGTCTCCTCCGCAAACATTCCCATCACCAACAATACAATAGTATTGATTAGTGGAAAAAGCGCCTGGCGTTGGCGATATCATAAAAGAACTGGAAAACGGAAAATACGGGGTAGTAAAAGGCACTAAGCTATAGTTAAAGCCGCCATCTGTACTTTCATACCAGGAATATTGCAAGTTTCCCCCAACGGCCGCAACTGAAAAGGTTGAGCTTAAACCTTCGCATACAGTTGTATTAGCTGGATTAGATATAATACCGGGAGGGGGATTTACAGTTAAGTAAGCTGAATTAGATGTACAAACATCCTGCGTGCCAGTTACTATACAGCGATATTGATAGCCCGACATTCCCAATAATGCATTTGAAATATTTAAAAGAGCACTTGCTGTTCCTGTATAAGGAGCCATTTCCATTAAATTTGTAAAGCCCGAACCTTGATTTTCCTGCCATAGGTATGAAATAGTAGCAACCTGAGTACTTACACTAAAATTTGTGCTGGCCCCCACACAAATTGATTCCGCAGTAGGTTGAACCAAAATTACGGGGTCTCTCACCACCGATGTAAAAGATGCATGGTTTGTGTTGAATACATCCCCAGTTATTGTGGCCGTCCCCCCAGAGCTTCCTACGACAAGTCTTTTTAAGCTGCCCACGCCAGGACTGTTAGTCCCTCGAACCTGAAGCCCACTAATAGTAAGTACATCAAGTGTTGCGGTATTAATTACTTTAAGTGCAATAGTGATTGCATTGGATGTAATATTTGTAATATTAAGTATGGTAATATCGGCACTAAGCCCTGAAACACTTCCCACCCCGGGATTAAATTGGAAATTTCCAGAAATAGTTAAAATTAAGGTTTTGTTTCCAACACCTGTAGTTGCAAAATTGTTCATTGCTGTTTCGCTTATTACAATGTTTCCAAGGGCTACGTAAGGGGTTGGGAATTTACAAGTGGCTGTATCAAATATTGAAGGTGTTGTTATATTTACTTGAGCAAAGGACTTATTAAAAAAAAGCGAAACAAAAAGTATTAAAACAAGGGAAACAACTGCTGTCGTTTTCTTTTGCAATGTTTTAATTACTGTTATATTTAATGAAATGCAACCCTTTTTCATAAAACCAAGCTTCTGAATGCGTAAAAAGTTTTTAAACTTATAAATATTCTTGTTATATATTACGATGCGTTTAAATTTTATAAATATGTATTACTGTAAACACCTGTTTTATATGCTGCAAAACATACTAGTACATGCATGCCAATAAAAAATTCTACCAATTAACAAAACTAAAAATCCAATTATTTAAAGGAAAGAAGTGATATTAAAGGGTGAATACAAATTTTTACGAAAGTAGAAAAAATAAATCAATTTTAATCGCTTTTTATGAAAAACATTAGCCAAATATTCAATATCAATCTAGATTTAAAAATCTAATTATTGTTTTTCAAAAAAAATCCAATGAATTTAGTTTTTGATTTTTCATTGTTTTGTTTTTTTTATTTAAAGCATACTCTAAAAAAACAATTGGCTTTTATACTTCCAACAAATACCGTATTTTTTGATTTTAAAGAAACAGAGGCCTCTAATTAGGGGGACGGGGGGGGGGCTTGCAAGGAGGGTGTTTGGGGAGTAATGTTCGTATAAAAACACAAATAAAAAACTTTCTCCTTATAATTTTCAATTGAACACACATATAAATCCTCAAATTAATAATACCTTCGTAGCGAAAAAAACAAAAACTACAAAAAGTGTTAGAAAAATTAGCCGCCATAAAAAGACGATGGGAAGAAGTTGAACAAAAACTGTCTGACCCCAAAGTAATTGGCAATATGAAAGACTTTAAAAAATTAAACAAGGAATATAAAGACCTAACAGATGTGGTTAGCGCTTACCATGAATATAAAAATGTGGTAGAAAATATCGATTATAATAAAAAAGTTTTGTCAAACGAGAAAGATGATGAAATGCGGGAAATGGCGAAACTTGATTTGGACGAGTTACAACCTAAAAAAGAACTCATAGAAGAGCAAATACGGCAAATGCTAGTGCCAAAAGATCCCGAAGATGCAAAAAATGTGGTAATGGAAATACGAGCAGGGACTGGTGGCGACGAGGCGAGTATTTTTGCAGGGGATTTGTATAGAATGTATACCCGCTTTTGCGAAAACAGAAAACTTAAATTAGAGCTTGTTGATTTTAATGAAGGGACTGCTGGTGGGTACAAAGAAATTATATTTAATGTGACAGGCGAAAACGCCTATGGGATATTAAAATTTGAAGGAGGGGTACATCGCGTACAACGTGTGCCAAACACCGAAACTGCCGGCAGGGTGCATACTTCTGCAGCTACAGTTATGGTTATGCCGGAGGCTGACGAGGTAGATGTGGTTATTAACCCGGCTGATTTAGAAATTCAATTTGCGCGCTCTGGTGGTGCTGGGGGACAAAATGTAAACAAAGTGGAAACCAAAGTAATGTTAACCCATAAGCCATCCGGAATTGTTATAACATGTCAGCAAGATAGGTCTCAGCTAGGAAATCGGGAGATAGCAATGAAAATGCTTAGAGCAAAATTATATGAAATAGAATTACAAAAACACTTGGAAAATATTTCTAAAAAAAGAAAAACGATGGTTTCTACCGGCGACCGATCCGAAAAAATCCGCACCTATAATTATTCACAAAACAGGATTACCGATCACCGCATAAATTTAACATTCTATAACTTGACATTATTTATGGATGGGGATATCCAGGAAATGATTGACAGCCTGCAATTAGCTGAAAATGCAGAGAGGCTAAGAGAGGGTGGTATTTCCTAATATCAAAATGAGATACCCCTCCCCTTTTTTCAATTAAGTGAAGTTTTCGAAATAAATCCGCAAATTAAATGGTTCAACAACTGTGTGTGTTTCTTTTGTCTTGATACCCTTCGGCATAAGTTCAGGACAGGCTTCAGAAACAAAAAATCAAGACTTCAACTATTTATGATAAAAATATAAACGTCATTCATCCGAGCGGAAAAACTCGGCTGGTAGATTATTGCAAACCTTTAACATTCGTTTAGCCTCAAACAGTTTCCGCTCCTGCACAAGCCCTCGCTTTGAATTACGTTTGATTTTTGAATCATAAATTGATGATGTCGGTCATTTTAGTTTTACATTAGCCTCCCCCCGTAGCGCCTACTGGGGATTTAATTAGTCTGTTATTAATTGTACGCAATTTTGGTTACACTCAAATGAAATCACCTGTTTTTATTAATATATCTGTTTTGTCGAAATTATTTTGAAAGCTTTACTAAATCAATAACAGAAAAGCGGGGGCCGGTTTAATTTAAATAAGCCTTCGCTTTTTCTAATGCTTTAATTATACCGCTTGCGTTTGTTCCGCCAGCCGTTGCATAAAAAGCTGCTCCACCTCCACTACCCTTAATTTCTTTAGCTATTTCACGTATAATTGTTCCGGCGTTAAAGCCTTTATCATTTACTAATTTTTCGGAAATAATAAGAGATAAGCTAGCTTTCCCTTTTACTTCAGCACCAAGCACCATAAATAAATTATCGGTTTTATTACACAATTCGAACGACAGGTCTTTTATTGCATCGGCAGAATCCAGGTCAATTATTTCTCCAATAAAATTAATACCATTAATTGTTTGTTTCTTTTCAAAAAGTTCTTTTTTCAATACATTGGCCCTATTTCGTAACATCAGGTCCAGCTGTTTTTGCAATTCAGCATTTTTATCTATTAAACTTTCCACACTTTTTAAAACATCTTTTGGATTTTTTAAAAGCCCTTTTAATTCCTGTATCATATTTGTTTGATCCGCAAAAAACGCCTCTGCATTAAGCCATGTAATTGCTTCTATTCTTCTTATTCCTGCTGCTACGGCAGCCTCTGCTGTTATTTTCAATAGCCCTATTTTTGCTGTTCCGGAAACATGGGTGCCACCGCACAACTCTATTGAATAATTTTTATCAAAAGTCACCACCCGAACCTTTTCGCCATATTTTTCTCCAAACAATGCCATGGCTCCAGTTTTACGAGCATCCTCTATCGACATTTCATTTATTTCGGAGGGTATGTTTTCACGTATTTTTTGATTAACGATAGCTTCAATTTGTTTTATCTCCTCGTCTGTTACTTTTGAAAAATGAGAAAAATCGAATCGCAAATTCCCCTCATTTACAAAAGAGCCTTTTTGCTCTACATGGGTTCCTAAAACTTTACGCAAGGCGGCATGTAAAAGGTGGGTGGCACTATGGTTTTTTTCTGTTAAGCCCCGTTTTTCTAAATTTATTTTCGCAATAAATGTTTGACTTAAATTTAATGGCAACCTGTCTGTAAAATGAATAAAAACGCCGTTTTCTTTTTTAGTGTCTGTAATAATTATTTTCTCGTTAGCCGACTCTAAATAACCGGTATCCCCTACCTGTCCTCCACTTTCGGCATAAAAAGGGGTTTCGTCTAATACCAACTGGTATTGCTCTTTCCCCTTTGTAATTATTTTTCGGTACTGAATAATTTTTGCTTCGCACTCCTGTTTCTCATAGCCAACAAATATTCTCCCGCCCTGCTCGGGTCGCCTTCCTTCAACAAGGGCCCAATCACTTGTATCAATACTAGTAGCTGCCCTGGAACGATCTTTCTGTTTTTCTAGAGCTATATTAAATCCTTTTATGTCAACAGTAAAATTATGGTCTTTTGCTATTAAAATAGTTAAATCTATGGGGAAGCCATAAGTATCGTATAATTCAAATGCATGCTCCCCATTTAAAATAAAATCATTATTTAAACTGGCGCTTGAGTTAATGGAATTAAATATTGCCTCTAATTTATTCATCCCTTTTTCGAGTGTTCTAAAAAAAGAAAGCTCCTCTTCTCTAATTACCTTTTCTAATAATAATTTTTGTGCTGTCAATTCAGGAAATGCTTGCCCCATTTGATTTACAAGCACCGGCACCAATTGATACATAAAAGGTTCTTTTAAGTTCAAGGACTGGTATCCATAACGTATGGCCCTTCTTAATATTCGACGAATAACGTATCCTGCGCCAGTATTTGAAGGAAGCTGTCCATCGGCAATGCTAAAAGATATTGCACGTATGTGATCGGCAATAACACGCATGGCAATATTAATTTTACGCTGCGCACTTTTATCCGCATCGTTTTCGTTTTCAGGTAGGTAATTGAGGCTGCTTAACGCTTGTATTTTATCAAGCAAAGGTTTAAATATATCGGTATCGTAATTCGATTGTTTCCCTTGTAAAGTTCTCACCAGCCGTTCAAAGCCCATACCTGTATCCACATGCTTTGCAGGAAGTTTTTCAAGGCTTCCGTCGGCCTTCCTATTAAATTCCATAAATACATTATTCCATACCTCTATTACATGAGGGTGGTCATTATTTACCAGTAATGCTCCCGCTGTTTTTGAGATCTCTTCCAAAGTCCGCCCATCGTAATGTATTTCAGAGCATGGCCCACAAGGACCTGTATCTCCCATCTCCCAAAAGTTATCCTTTTTATTGCCTCTTAATATTCGCTCTTCTGGAATAAATTGTTTCCATATATCGTATGCCTCCTGATCAAATTCGAGACCGTCCTCCTTGCTGCCTTCAAATACCGTTACATATAGCCTATCCTTATCAATTTTATAAACATCTGTTAATAATTCCCAGGCCCATGAAATTGCCTCTTTTTTAAAGTAGTCGCCAAAGCTCCAATTACCAAGCATTTCAAATAAAGTATGGTGATAGGTATCTACCCCCACCTCTTCCAAATCATTGTGTTTACCGCTAACACGCAAACATTTTTGTGTATCGGCAACTCGTGGATATTTAATGGCTGCGTTTCCCAAAAATAAATCTTTAAAAGGCGCCATCCCAGAGTTAATAAACATCAAGGTGGGATCGTTTTTAACTACCATGGGTGCCGAAGGGACTATTTGATGTCCTTTAGATTTAAAAAAATCTAAAAAAACTTGACGTACTGCAGTTGATTCCATTGTTTTAATAATGCTAATTACTTTTTAAATTTTTATATGCTCTTTTTTATTGGCCAAAATGTATTTAGAGTCTGTCTATAATGTCCAATTTACTCATAAATATATTATTTTAAAGGTATTCGTGAGTTCGTTTCACTCGGGTCTTCGTTATTCTTGTTTTAAAAACCAGTTATTAACCAATATAAACTCCTGATTTTCAAAACTACGAAAACCTCGAACCCATAAATTATAGTAAAAACTCTCAACTATATGTACAGGCACTATTTAAGTGTTTTGGAGCAATTGAAACTGCAAATCAACTTAAACAGGTTGCAAATTTAGTTTATTTGTGTATATTCGCATTGGTTGTAGTAAAGAATTGAAAAGAAATATTTTTAAAAACAATATTATTACTATTATTTTACGAATTAGGTACTAATTAAAATAATATTTAATGCGGCCTAACCCTCAAGCAATAAAAAATGAGCAAAATAAAGTATAAGTTTGACAGCAAGTCCTTATCCTTTGAACAAGTAAGAGTTACTCTGCGCAAAAGAATAGTCCGTGCATTATCGTATTTAGCGACAGGCTTGGTGTTTGCTACATTAACAATTATCCTTGCGTATCAATATTTAGATTCACCAAAAGAGAAACAATTACAAAGAGAGATTTCAGAATTAACACTTCAGTTTGAGCTCTTAAATAATCGCATGGAAGATGTTACCGAGGTGTTAGGAGATATTCAGGATCGGGACAACAATATATATCGCACAATTTTTGAAGCGGAACCTATTCCAAAAAGTATAAGGCAAGCAGGGTTTGGTGGCGTAGACAGGTATAAGGCATTGCAAGGCTTTAATAATTCTGATTTAATGGTAGAAACTAGCAAACGGCTTGATATGATTAGTAAACAATTGTATATTCAATCCAAATCATTTGACGAACTAGTTGTTTTAGTAAAAGGCAAAGAAAAATTATTAGCCTCCATTCCTGCTATTCAGCCAATTTCCAACCAGGACTTAAGGCATCAACCCTCCGGCTTTGGCTGGCGCACCCACCCTATTTACAAAACAGCAGAATTTCACCCAGGTATGGATTTTGCTGCTGCGCAAGGCACAGAAATATATGCTACAGGAGATGGTGCCGTTGAAAGGGCCGATGCATTAGCGCAGGGTTATGGAAATCATATTGTTATAAATCATGGATATGGGTATAAAACATTATATGGGCACATGAGTAAAATGGCAGTAAAAGCTGGGCAGCAAGTAAAGAGGGGGCAACTAATTGGTTTCGTTGGTAGCACCGGGCTTTCTACAGCTCCGCACGTGCACTACGAGGTGGTAAAAACTGGTGTGAAAATGAATCCTATCAATTACTATTATAACGATTTAACACCAGAGCAATATCAAAAATTAATTACGCTTTCATCACAATCCTCGCAGTCGTTCGACTAATGAAAAAAACGCAACGGCGCTATTGCTTTAATGTATCCATTTTAGATACC